>JAAUYD010219947.1_pt1 | contig 26738 bp, 27 predicted proteins | sample 7278101 | NCBI WGS metagenome assembly JAAUYD01 (sample SAMN14350128, study PRJNA611818) | marine sediment metagenome | isolation source: surface marine sediment (0.6m) | place: French Polynesia: Moorea | collected 2018-08
TCGAGCTTGGGGGGCCAGCGCCCGCACGACGCGGCGCGGAGGGGGAGTGGGGGGCTGGAGGCGAAGTCAAGCGCAGCCCGCCACCGAGCATGCCGTGAAGGACTGGACCGGAGCGCGCCAGCGCTCACGGGCCAGCGGCACCCCTGCCGGAGAGCGGAGACGAAGCGCGCAGCGAGCCATGAGCCGGAAGCCCCCCACTCCCCCGACCCTCCGAAGCAATGCGGGAACCCGGGCCAAGATCCCAGCCACTCACACGCATGGGGCAGGAGAAGCGCAGGCGCTGTGCCTGGTGCGGCAAGCCGCTCACGGGGGAGTCGGCGTCCGAGCCCGCGGTCGAGGAGCGTCTCGAGGTTCGTCCCGGCGACGAGGAGGAGGACCGCGACGCGGACCTCAGCTTCGGGATCTGCCGGAGCTGTCGGCTCGACCGGGGGCTCTCGCTCCCGCGGACCCTGCCGAGGCGTCGTCCGGAGAGCTAGGAGCCGGGAGCGAGGTCGAGAGGACTGGAGGCGCCGCCCGGATTCGAACCGGGGATCAGGGATTTGCAGTCCCGTGCCTTACCACTTGGCCACGGCGCCCAGGAACGAGAGGGGGTACCCGTCCCGCCACCTCGCGTCAAATCGCGGAGCGCCCGCAGCGAGACCACCGGGAGCGAGGCTCCAAGCCTTCGGATAGGGTCACGACCCATGCTGTGGCTCTGGATCTTCGCGTTCGGTGGGCTCGGGGCCCTGGCGAGGGTCGGACTGGCAACCGCCCTCGGCCCGCACGCCTTCCCCTGGTCCACCTTGGCTGCGAACGGCCTGGGGTGCCTCGCCATCGGCGCCGGGTCCGTGTTCTTCGAGAGCATGGCCTCGGAAGCGTGGCGAGCCTGGCGAGTGCCTCTGGTCGGCGGCTTCCTCGGTGGGTTCACCACCTTCTCCGCCTTCGGACTCGAGACCTACTCCCTCGTCGGAGAGGGACGGGGCGTCGCAGCGATGGCCTACGCGGTCGCAAGCGTCGTACTCGGCGTCGCCGGAGTCGCCCTCGGTGTGGCTCTGGCTCGCGCACTCGACTGACGCGGCTCAGCCGCACGCCTCCGGGTAACGCGCGACCGCCTGCTTCAGGAAATCGCGAACGTCGGCACCCGCCCGCTCGACCTCGGCGGATTCGACCCGGGCGTAGGCGAGATAGAGCGTCATGGGCATCCGCCCGAGAAACAGCTGCATGGGGGCCGACAACAGCTGAGCCATGTAGGGATTCTCGATCGGGCGCCCCCCGTAGACCAGGACGTGGCCCGCCGCGACCCGCCTCTGGACCTGAGACACACCGGTCTCGTAGCGGAGCCAGCGGATCGGAATCGTGAGCTCGCCGGCCTCGACCCTCTCGATCTCGAGGGCGCCGATCTGGCCGCCCTCCACGAGGTTGCGAGCCGGGCGGTGGTAGATGCGCTTCGGATCGTAGCTTCGCACGATCAACCAGTTCACCCGGGTTCCGCCGGGCATCAGCTGGCTCCCCTCCGCCCAGGCCCCACCGTCCCGGGTCGCGTTGTCGAAGCCCCGCTTGCGACGGTCGCCGTCCCAGAAGGAGTCCCACATCGGGTCCGAGCGTTGCGGGAAGATCGCGTCGACGTCGTCGCAATCCTCCATCCGGAAGCCGCCTTGGGAGTGGAGCAAGGTCGGAATGGCGAGGGCGACGATCAGGAGGGCGATGTGGGGGACGAAGCGCCGGGATGCGAATCCCACTCGTCGTGACTCCAGCGCCGCATGTCAGCGACGAGGTAGAGGCAGGCGAAGGCGACCATGAAGGTCATCCACCCCGAGGCCTGGTGGAGCGGACCGTCGAGCAGCGCGCGCCCGTTGGGCAGGTTCACCACGAGCGCCAGCAGGCTGACCCGCAGGATGTTGGCGCCCAAGGCGAAGGGTGCGCACAACGCGATCAGGAGCAGCCTGCTCTTCCAGGACTCGCTCAGGAAGCACAGCACCAGGGCGACGGTCACCGAGGCGTACAGCGTCGAGAAGCCGCTGCACTCGTTCGCAACCCAGAGGACCCCGCTCGGCTGGTAGATGTAGAAGCCTTCGATCAGCACGGGGAGCTGGATCGCGTGCAGGAACCAGCCCACGCCGGTGATCGTGACCTCCCGCAGCACCAGGTGGATCGGCGCCACGAAGGCGTTCGGAATCGGCATCATGAAGAAGGTCAGGAGCCACGGGAAGAACAGCGCCTTCGAGCGCTCGGTCCCGAGGAGCAGAAGGGAGATGCCGGGCAGCGCGAGCAGCAGGCCGAAGACGGCGAGCAGCTGGGTGTGGATCGCCGTGTCGAGCGCGATGATCAGCAACGCCGGAATCAGGATGGCGAAGCCCCAGGGGTTGGGTTCCTCGCGGGCGGGGTGGCGACTCAGGGTCTGCCACGCCAGGACGCCGACGAGTACCGGCACCATCATTCCGTGGCCGTTGGTGTAGACGGTCTTCGTCCACTCGTGCCAGAGGAAGGTGGCGGTGGGCACCGTGAGCGCGATCAGCGGCACGAGCCAGAGCAGGTGGGGGATCACTTCCGCCCACGGGCTCTGAACTCGGGTCGCGGTGGGAGCGGTCATTCGGAGGGCGGGCCTTCTTTCCGACTGGACACGGCAGAGCGGGAGGGGGGACGGGGAAGTGAGGTCTGGGGAGGGGGGACTGGGAGTAGGAGCGTTACGGATGGGACGGGAGACGCCATGAGGGCGTTCATCGGCGTGAGCCCGAAGCGTCCCGCGGGGTGCGTGGTTGCACCTACGAAGGAGAGTGCTCCTTTCGCCCCTCCGGGTGTCAGGATCTTAGCGTTCCCCGATCCGTTCTAAAGGGATCCAGACGACGCCTGAATCCAGTGGCAGCCCCACGTGGCCGTTGCGTCCTTCCTCGAGCGCCAGGAGCAGCTCGGCCTGCACGCTGTGGTCGAGCCGTGCCGGTACTCCCCACGGGGGTGCCAGCGGCTGTTTGACCAGACAGAGCAAGGCACCGTCGATCGGCGAGAGCCGCAGGGTCTCGGGGCGGAAGCGCTCTCGGGTCTGGTCCGACAGGTGGACGACGCCTTCCGGCAGGTCGAGGGCTCGCACGAAGAAGCCGGCCTCTTCGACCTCGACCTCGCCGCGGAAGTGGCGCAGGGTCACGACGTACTTGCCTTCGTCGGGCAGGTACCGCACGGAGCGATCGAAGTGCTCTCGCAGGCGCCGATTGAGGATCGGCTGTCCCTCGTGACTCCAGCGCCCGTCGTGATGGAGGCGCAGGCCGAAGGGGCGAAGCGGCGGCGGCCCCGTCAAGGAAGGGCTCGAGACTCCCCGGGCGAGAGCGCTGAGGGGGCATCCTCGGACCCGGGGTCGTCGCTCCGGGCGAGCTTCTCGGCCTGGTAGGAGCTCCGCACCAGCGGCCCGGATGCGACGTCCACGAACCCGAGCTCCCGGGCGCGCTCTCCCCAGGCGTCGAAGGCCTCGGGCGTGAGCCAGCGATCCACCGGGAGATGATCGACCGAAGGCCGCAGGTACTGGCCCATGGTCAGCAGCGTGACGCCGGCCTCGCGCAGATCTCGGAGCGTGCGATCGATCTCCGGGTCGCGCTCGCCCATGCCGAGGATGAGCCCGCTCTTGCGCGGGATGTCCGGACGCAGCTCCCCGGCGCGACGCAGCACGGCGAGCGAGCGGGCGTAGCCGGCGGCCGGGCGCACGCGACGCTGGAGCCGCTCCACGGTCTCGATGTTGTGGTTGAGCACGTCGGGGCCGGCGTCGAGCACCTTCCGAAGCGCGTCGTCACAGCCCTTGTAGTCCGAGATCAGCACCTCGATGCCCGTGCCCGGCGAGCGGTGACGGATCGCCCGGATCGTCGCCGCCATCTGCCCCGCGCCCCCGTCTTCGAGATCGTCCCGGGCCACGCAGGTCACGACGGCGAAGCGCAGCCCGAGCTGGGTGACCGCGTGGGCGACGCGCCCGGGCTCGAAGGGATCGAGCGCTTCGGGGCGGCTGGTGTTCACGTCGCAGAAGCCGCAGCGTCGGGTGCAGTCGTTGCCGCCGATCATGAAGGTCGCCGTACCGGCGGCCCAGCACTCGCCCTGGTTGGGACAGCTCGCCGACGAGCAGACCGTGTGCAGCCCCTGCTCCTTCACGATCCCCGCGACGCGCTGGAACTCGGGCGTGGCCGAGACGCGCACCCGGATCCAGTCCGGCCGCGCCGAGCGGTCGATGGGCGTCTGGCGGTTGCTCTCGGGCCGCGCGACGCGTCGGTCGTCGTCGGTGCGACTCATGCGAACTCCCGGGCGAACGCGCTCGCGACGCCCTCCCGCACCAGAACGGCGTCGCAGTCGGCGTCCGCGCGCGCGCACTCGGCGCGCACCGAGGTCATCTCCACGCCCTCGAGCCCACAGGGCACGATCACGTCGAAGCCCTCGAGGTCGAGGTCGACGTTGAGGGCGAAGCCGTGGAAGCTGACCCAGCCCCGCAGGCCGACCCCGATCGAGGCGATCTTGCGGGGCGGCTCGGTGTCGGGGACGAACACGCCGGTCCAGCCGGGGACGCGACCGGCCGGGAGCCCGAGGTCCTCGAGCGCCTGGATCAGCGTGCCCTCGATCCGGCGCAGGAACACGTGCACGTCCCGCTCGTCGCGAGCCGCGAGATCGACGATGGCGTAGCCCACGAGCTGGCCGGGTGCGTGATAGGTCACGTCGCCGCCTCGGCCCACCTCGTGGAGGTCGATCCCACGCTCTGCCAGGGCGGCCGGGGAAAGGCGCAGGTTCTCGGGCCGGGCGCTGCGGCCGAGCGTGACCACGGGCGGGTGCTCGAGCAGCAGGAGCCGATCTCCCGAGCGACCGGAACGCCGGTCCTCGACGGCCGCCTTCTGCAGATCGAGCGCCTCGCCGTAGGGCACCCGGCCCAGCCATTCGATCTCGAGCGCCATGATCCGGAGGGTAGCCGCCCCGACTAGAGGTCGAAGTCGGCTTGCTCCAGGAGCTCGCGGATGCGGAAGAGGAAGCCGTTGGCGGGAGCCCCGTCGACCGCCCGGTGATCGTAGGAGAGCGCCAGGTGCATCATGGGACGGATCACGATGGCGTCCTCGCCACCCAGGGTGCGGACCACCGGCCGCTTGACCATCTCGCCCATGCGCACGATGCCGACCTGGGGCTGGTTGATGATCGCGAAGCCGTAGAGGTTCCCCTTCCGCCCGGGGTTCGTGACCGTGAAGGTCCCGCCCTTGAGCTCGTCGGCCTTGAGCTTCTTGTTGCGTGCGCGCGAGGAGAGGTCGTCGATCGCGGCGGCGAGCCCGGCGAGGGAGAGCCGCTCGGCGTTGCGGATGACGGGCACCATCAGGCCCTTGTCCGTCTCCACGGCGATGCCGAGATGGATCGCCCGCTTCTCGACGATGGCGTCCTCCAGCACCGACGCATTCAGCTGCGGAAACTCCCGCAGCGCGCGCACCGTCGCGCTCACGATGAAGGGCAGGAAGGTCAGCGCGATGCCGTTCGCCTCCTGGAAGGCCTTCTTGTTCGCGGCGCGCAGGGCGACGACGGCGCTCATGTCCGCCTCGGCCACGGTGCCCACATGGGGGCTCGTGTGCTTCGAGTACACCATGTGCTCGGCGACCAGGCGCCGCAGCGGACTCATGGGGATGACCTTGTCGCCCTCCTCCGGGACGTAGGCGCCGAAGCGCTCGCGGGTGGCGTCCGAGACGGGCGTGGGCGCGGCCGTCGACGAGCCGGAGGTCGCCGCGGCCGACGGACGCGGGGCCGAGACCGTGGGCGCGCTCCCGGGCATGGGGCGGCTGGCCAGGAAGTCGACGACGTCGTCCTTGGTGACGCGGCCTCCGAGTCCGGTGCCGGGCACGGAGCCCACGTCGACTCCGGCCGCGTCGGCGAAGCGAGCCGCGGTCGGGGTCGTGCGCGCGTCACCGACGGACGGCGCCACGGGAGCGGCCGGCGCCGGCGGTGCCGCGGGAGCCTTCTCGGCCGGGGCCGCGCTCTCGGCGGGCGCCGCCGCGGGCTCGGAGGCCGGCTTCGCCGCGACGCTTCCCTCTGCCCCCTCCGCGATGCGCAGCAGCTCGGCGCCCACGGGCACCGTGTCGCCCTCGGCGACCAGCAGCTTCTCGACCACGCCCGCCACGGGCGACGGAATCTCCGCGTCCACCTTGTCGGTGGTCACCTCGACCAGGGGCTGGTCGACGGAGACGGAGTCGCCCTCCTTCACCAGCCAGCGCGCGATGGCGCCCTCGACGACGCTCTCTCCGAGCTCCGGTAGCTGCACGGCAGTCGACATGGATCCCTCCGACGGAGTCGCGCAGCGACCCGCTAGAAGTTGATGGCGCGACCCTCGGCCGCCAGCGCGGACTCGAGGATGGCCTCCGAGAGGGTGGGATGAGCGTGGCAGGTCCCGCCGACTTCGGGGGTCCCGGCCTCGAGGCTCATGGCGAGCCCGATCTCGGCGACGAGCTCCGTGGCGGCCTGGCCGACGATGTGTGCGCCGACGATCTGGCCGAAGCGCGGCTCGGCCAGGATCTTCACGAAGCCCTCGGTGTGGGCGGCGGCGATGGCCTTGCCGGAGGCGGTGAAGGGGAACTTGCCCACCTTGAGGTCGTCGCCGTAGCGCTCCTTCGCCGCGGCCTCGCCGAGGCCGATCCAGGCGACCTGGGGCTGGGCGTAGATGCAGCCGGGAATCCGGTCGTGGTGGAGCGGCGGACGGGCCACACCGGCGATGAGCTCGGCGGCCGCCACGCCCTCCTCCGACGCCTTGTGCGCCAGCAGCGCACCACCGGCCAGATCGCCGATGGCCGAGACGCTCGGGACGGACGTGCGCAGGCTCTCGTCGACGGTCACGAAGCCGCGCTCGTCCACGGCGACGCCGGCCTCCTCGAGACCCAGATCCCGCGAGAGGGCCCTGCGCCCGATGGCCGCCAGCACCTGCTCGGCCTGCAGCTCGAGGGACTCCTCGCCTTTCGTGACGAAGACGGTCGAGCCCGAGTCCGTGGTCTGGATCGCCTCGAAGCGCGTGCCGAGCTGCACGTCGATCTTCTTGCGGCGGAACTCGCGTTGCAGCGCGGCCGCGACGTCCGGGTCGGCGCCGGGCAGCATCTGATCGGCCATCTCGATGACGGTGACCTTCGAGCCGTACATCGCGTACACGTAGGCGAACTCGACACCGACGGCGCCGGCCCCGATCACGACCAGGGTCTCCGGCACGTGGCTCGACTCGAGCGCCTCCCGAGAGGTCAGCACGCGCTTCCCGTCGACTTCGAGCCCGGGCGGAACCCACTCCGTCGATCCGGTGGCGAGCACCACGTGGGGCGCCTCGAGGGTGCGGTCGCTCGGCGCGCCCACGGACACGGTGGTGGGGCCGGCCAGGCGGCCGCGACCGGCCACGAGCTCGATCTGGTTCTTCTTGAACAGCCCCTGCACTCCCTTGCACAGGCGGTCGCTCGTCTTGCGGCTGTGCGCGATCGCCTTCTCGTAGTCGAGCTCGAGGCCCGAGGCCGTCACGCCGAAGGTCTCGCCGTGGCGGGTCAGGTTCTCGACCAGCTCGGCCCCCGTGAGCAGGGCCTTGGTCGGAATGCAGCCCCAGTTGAGGCACACCCCGCCCGGGCGGTCCTCCTCGACGATCGCCACGCGCATGCCGAGCTGCGCGCCGCGGATGGCACAGACGTAGCCTCCCGGGCCGGAGCCCACGACCACGAGGTCGAAGCGATCGGTGCTGCTCAAGGGCTCCTCCGTGCGCGGGCGGGGGTGTCGGGGCCAACCAGGCCTCGGTGACGGCGCCCCTGCATCGGCGCCGGGCGCCTCGTGCTTGAAGGGCGGGGAGCCGGGCCGCCCTGCCCGCTTCCCGGAGATCCGAGATCCGCAAGATAGCGGCAGCTCCGGGGCCCTTCGACCAGCCCGGGCAGGCCTCGGCTATCCTGACGTCGACTGCCGGATTCCTCCCATGCCGCCCACCGAAGCCAGCGCAGCGCCCGAACCGACGAGACCCGAAGCGACGAGACCCGAAGCGACGAGACCCGAGACGACGCCCCTGCGCCGGGGTCTCGCCTGGGGCGTGCACGGCCTGACGGCCAGCGGCGCGGTGGTGGGCGTGCTCTCGCTTCTCGCGATCCAGGCGGGCGCCTACCGCACGGCCGCGATCTGGATGCTGGTGGCGTTCGTGATCGACTCCGTGGACGGCACCCTGGCGCGACGCGTGGGTGTGAGCTGGGTCGTTCCGAGGATCGACGGCCGGCGGCTCGACGACGTCGTCGACTTCCTCAACTACGTGATCGTGCCGGCGGTCTTCTTCATGGGGACGGGCACCCTCTCGCACTGGGCGTGGGTCGCGATTCCCGTGCTGGCCAGCGCCTACGGCTTCTCCCAGGTCGCGGCCAAGACCGACGACGACTTCTTCCTGGGCTTCCCCTCGTACTGGAACATCGTCGCGCTCTACGCCTGGCTGCTGGATGCCGGCCCGGCCGTGACGACTCCCATCGTCGTCGGCTTCTCCGTCGCCGTGTTCATCCCGCTCAAGTACGCCTACCCGAGCAAGATGGCGAGCTGGAAGCGGCTCACGACGCTGCTCGCGGCCTTGTGGGCCGTGGCCCTCGGGCTCGCGGTGATCCTGCATGCAGGCGCGACGTCCACCACCCTCACCTGGGCCTCGCTGGCGTTCGTCGTCTACTACTTCGCGATCTCGTTCTATACCGGCGGTGTGGGAAGGGCCAGCGGCTAAGCTCGCCCGATGGACTCCCGGACCGGCATCCTGCTCCTGCAGCTGGGGACACCGGACTCCCCGCAGACCGGGGACGTGCGCCGCTACCTGCGCCAGTTCCTGAGCGACCCGCGCGTGCTGGACATCGGGGCCGTCGGCCGCTTCCTGCTGCTGAACCTGATCATCCTGCCCTTCCGCCCGCGCAAGTCGGCCGAGGCCTACGAATCCATCTGGACCGAAGCGGGCTCACCGCTCCTCACCAACGGGCTCGCCCTGGCCGAGGGCGTGGCCAAGCGGCTCGGCGACGGCACCCCCGTCGAGCTCGGCATGCGCTACGGCCAGCCGTCCATCGAGTCGGCCCTGGATCGCCTGATCGAGGCCGGTGTCGAGCGCGTGATCGCCCTGCCGCTCTTTCCCCAGGAGGCCGGCTCGAGCACCGGCTCGGCGCTCCAGGAGCTGCATCGCGCGGCGGGGGCTCGCTGGAACGTCCCGACGCTCACCACCCTGCCGCCCTTCTTCGAGCATCCGGGGTTCGTCCGGGCGGTGGTCGATCAGGCGAGGGTCGCGCTCGAGGACTTCGAGGCGGACCACGTGCTCTTCTCCTACCACGGCTTGCCCGAGCGTCAGATCCGCCGCGCCGAGCAGCGGCCCGGACACTGCCTGGCGAGCGAAGGCTGCTGCGACACGGGGAGCCCCGCCCTCGCCCACTGCTACCGCGCCCAGTGCTATGCCACGACCCGCGCGGTCGCGGCCGCACTCGAGCTCGCCCCGGACGCCCACTCGACGGCGTTCCAGTCGCGGCTGGGGCGCGACCCCTGGATCCAGCCCTTCACCGATCACCTGCTCGACGAGCTGCCGAAGCGGGGCGTCCGGCGACTCGCGGTGCTCTGCCCCTCCTTCGTCGCCGACTGCCTCGAGACGCTGGAGGAGATCGGGATCCGCGGCCGCGAGCAATGGCTGGCCGCCGGAGGCGAAGAGCTTCGCCTCGTGCCCTGCGTGAACGCGAGCGACGGCTGGATCGAAGCCGTCGCCGACATGGTGCGCGAGGCCCGCTAGCGCCTAGCCCCTAGAGGCGCGGGCACGGGCTCAGGCCGACGCGCCGGCCGCGAGGCCGGAGGCCAGGGCGTGCGAGACGCCGACGCCGTCGAGCCAGCCGCCGGCCAGGGCGAGCCCCGGAAAGGCCGCCTGACGCTCGCGGAGACGGCGCACGCGGGCACGGTGCGCGACGCCCGGCCAGGGAACGGCACGCGGCCACCGGGTGATGGCGATCGGCTCGAGATCGCCGCGTACCCCGAGGATCCGCTCCGCTCCTGCGCCGATCCGGGAGAGGATCTCGGAGTCCGCGGCGTCGACGGCACCCGGCCAGCGCGCGCCTCCGATCATGGCCGTCGTGAGGACCCGACCTTCCGGCGCGCGCCCGGGAAACAGCCGACTCATGAACAGCATCCCGAGCAGGTCGAGGCCTTCCTCCTCCGGGACCAGGAAGCCGAACCCCTCGAGCGGAACGCGGGCGCGCATCGGCTCGATCGCGAGGGCGACGCTCACGAGCGGCCCGTACTCGAGGCTTCCGCACAGCGACGCCATCTCCTCGTCGAGGCTCGAGAGCAGCGTTGCCGCTGCGAAGGCCTCGGTGGCGACGACCAGGCGGGACGCCCGGATCTCGCGGGAGTGCTCGGGCCCGCCGACGCAGGCGCGGAACGCGCCGTCTTCGTGGCGCAGCGACTCGACGCGAACGCCGGTATGCACGGGCTCTTGCAGCCCTCGCGCGAGCTGGGACGCCACGCTGCCGAGACCCTCCCGGGCCGACCAGGTTCCGGGCAGGCCGGCGGGGCCCCCACGGATCGCGTTCCCGAGTGCGCCGGCCGCGATCGATCCGGCGCTTCGCTCGTACGCGACGAGGCTCGGAAACACCGCCTCGGCCCCGAGCGCCTCGGCGCGGCCGGCGTACACCCCGATCAGGAAGGGAGACACGAGGCGCGTCGCGACCTCGGGCCCGAGCCGTCGGGACACGAACTCGGCGACCGATTCGGCGGCCCCGTCGCCCCGACGTCGGAACGGCTCTGCGAGCAGACGCAGACAGGCGCGCCCGCTCAGGTGTCCGCGGGTCCACAGGGCCGCGAGGCCCAGGGGCGCGAGCGCTCCGCTCCGCACCAGGTAGCGGGAGCGGCTCTCGGGCGTCGCCTTCAGCAGCGCGGGCTCGGCGCCCCCGAGCTGCAGCGCCGCGAGGGCCTCGGCGGAGACGCGCATCGTGCTGGCCCCGCGCTCCACGCGGTAGTCGCCCACCGACTCGGTGTAGACGGCCCCACCGATCCGCTCGCGGGCCTCGACCACCGAGACCGAGAGGCCGCGCGCATCGAGGGCCAATGCCGCCGAGAGCCCGGCCACCCCCGCACCGACGACGAGGGCGTCGGTCTCCTCGGGAACGCTCACCTTCGCCCGCCCCGGGCGGGACGCGCGCTCACCCGTCCGCGAGGGCCCGGGCGGCATCCGTGAAGGCGCGCACCCCCGCGACCGGCGTGTCCGGCGTGCAGCCGTGTCCGAGGTTCAGCACGTGGCCGCGGGCCGCCCGGCCCGCGTCGCGCAGCTCGCGCACCCGCTGGAAGATGTGCTCCCGGCTCCCCTTGAGCTCCTCGGGATCCAGGTTGCCCTGGATCGCGGCCCGGTCTCCGGCCCGGGCCGCCGCGTCGGCCAGGTCGACGCTCGAGCCCACCGAGATCACGTCGGGCGAGACGTCGAGCATGGCGTCGACGAGATGGGGCGCGTCGTTCATGAAGAGGATGAAGGGTGCGCGGTCTCGCTCGACGCCCTCGGCGATGCGGCGGTTGATGGGGAGCGCCCACTCGCGGTAGAGCGGCTCGGAGAGCGTCCCTGCCCATGTGTCGAACAGCTGTACGACCTGGGCGCCGGCGTCGATCTGGGCGTTGAGGTAGCCGATGGTCATGTCCGCGAGCCGTTCGAGGAGGGTGCGCAGGCCCTCGGGATCGCGCTCCATCCAGCCCCGCAGCACGCGGAACTCGCGAGTCGGATCCCCTTTCCCTTCGGTGAGATACGTGGCCAGGGTGAAAGGAGCACCTGCGAACCCGATCAGGGGAATTCCGGCCGGATCGAGCTCCCGGCGAAGGGTCCGGAGGATCTCGAAGACGTAGGGCACGTGGGCCACGGCGTCCTGCTCGGGCAGCGCCGCGACCTGCTCGGCGGTCCGGATCGGGTCGGCGATGACCGGCCCGGGCGCGAAGTCGACGCCGATCCCCATGCCCTCGATCGGGACGAAGATGTCGCTGAAGAAGACGACGGCCTCGCTCCCGACCAGGCGGATCGGCTGGAGGGAGACCTCCACCGAGCGCTTCACGTCCCGGCACATCTCGAGGAAGCTCACGCCCTCACGCACCGCCCGGTACTCCGGGAGGTAGCGGCCGGCCTGGCGCATCAGCCAGACCGGCGGGCGGTCCACCGGCTCGCCGCGGCAGGTGCGCAGCATCCGCTCGGCGGGTGTCAGCTCGGCTCTTGCACCCAATGGCGGGTCCGGAGCGCTAGTAGCCGGCCAGCCGCGCGAAGCGGTCGCGGTGGAAGGCGGCATCGCCGAAGGTCAGCTCCGCCGCCCGGGCGCGCTTCATGTAGAAGCCGATGTCGTACTCGTCGGTCATGCCGACGCCGCCGAACATCTGGACCCCCTCGTTGGTCGCCAGCACGTACGCGTCGGAGCAGCGCGCCTTGGCCACCGACACCAGGCTGCTCGCGTCGGGCGCATCGGCGTCGAGCGCGCGGACGGCGGCCATCACGGTGCTGCGGGCCAGCTCGAGCTCGGTGAAGACGTCGACGGCCCGGTGCTTCAGCGCCTGGAAGCTCCCGATCAGGCTTCCGAACTGCTCGCGCTCCTTCAGGTGGGTGAGGGTCAGGTCGAACGCCTGGCACATCCCGCCCAGCATCTCCGCGCAGAGCCCCGCGGTGGCGCGATCCACCACACGCTCGAGCAGTGCGCCGGCCTCACCGGGCTCGCCCACGACCGCATCGGCCGGAACGACGACGCCGTCCAGCCGCAGCAGCCCGGCCGCGCGATGGTCGACCCGCGTCTGGGGCACCACCGTGATCCCGGCCGCGTCCTTCGGCACCAGGAAGAGGCCGATGCCGGCGGCATCCCGCGCCTCGCCCGAGATCCGCGCGCTCACCAGGAACGCATCGGCGCTCGGCGCGTCGAGCACCTGGATCTTCTCGCCCGACAGGCGGTAGCCGCCGTCGGCCGCCTCCGCCCGGGTCTCGACGGCGTGGAGGTCGAAGCGGCTCGTCGCCTCCTGGTAGGCCACGGTCACGATCTTCTCGCCTGCGGCGATGCCCGGCAGCCAGTCCTTCTTCTGCGCGTCGCTCCCCCCGAGCAGCAGCGCCTGCCCGCCGAGCAGGACGGTCGAGAGGAAGGGCTCGGGAGCGAGGCTCCGGCCCAGGGCCTCGAGCACCACGGCCAGCTCGGAGAGGCCGAGATCCGCCCCGCCGTACTCCTCCGGGAAGGGAATGCCGACCCAGCCGAGGTCGGCCATCTCCTTCCACAGCTTGGGCGAGTAGCCGATCGGATCTCCGGCATCGCGAAGCTCGCGGAAGCGGGAGACGGGAGAGTGCTCGGCCGCGAAGTCCGCGGCCGTCTTGGCGATGAGTTCCTGGTCTTCCGACAGCACCAGCTGCATGGTCGACTCCTTGATCGCAGTGGGTTCGACGAAGGGGTTCCGGGGTCGACGCTAGTCGGGGAGCCCGAGGACGCGCTTCGCCACGATGTTGCGCTGCACCTCCGAGGTGCCGCCCTCGATGGTGTTGCCGCGGGAGCGCAGCCAGTCCCGGGTCACCGAGAGCTCGGCCTCCTCGAATCCCGGCCCCTCCCAGCCCAGAGCGTTGGGCCCGAGCATCGACACCAGGAGCTCCTGGCGCCTCTGGTTCAGCTCGGTGCCGTACATCTTGAAGATCGACGACTCGGGGCCGGGGTTGTGTCCGGCCTTGGCCGCATCCGTCGAGCGCTGAACGGTGAGCGAGAAGGCCCGGGTGTCCAGCTCGAGCTGGGCCAGGCGCTCGCGCAGCGCGGGATCGGCCAGGCGTCCCTCGGCGTCGGCGCCGACGTAGCCCTTGGCGCGGTCGGCCATGGTCTGGCGCCGCTGTCCCGCACCGGTGCCGAAGGTCTCGGCGATCATGCTGCGCTCGTGGCCCAGCAACGCCTTGGCGACGGTCCAGCCGCCGTTGATCTGCGCGATGACGTTCGACTTGGGAACGCGGACGTCCTCGAAGTGCGTCTCGCAGAACGGCGACGAGCCGCTGATCAGCAGGATCGGGCTCACGCTCACGCCCGGATCGTCCATGTCGATCAGGATGAAGGTGATGCCCTCCTGCTTCTTGGCGTCCGGATCCGTGCGCACGAGGGCGAAGATCCAGTCGGCCTTGTCGGCGTAGGAGGTCCACACCTTGGTGCCGGAGATGACGAAGGCGTCGCCGTCGTCGACCGCGCGGGTCTGCAGGGCGGCGAGGTCGGAGCCGGCACCCGGCTCCGAGTAGCCCTGGCACCAGCGGATCTCGCCCCGCGTGATGCGCGGCAGGTGCTCGCGCTTCTGCTCCTCGGTGCCGAACTGCAGCAGGGTGGGCCCGATCATCGTCAGGCCGAAGCCGATCAGCGGCGGCGGCACGCGCAGGCGCCGCATCTCCTGGGAGAGAACCTTGGCCTCGGCCTTGTCGAGGCCTCCGCCGCCGTACTCCGTCGGCCAGGTCGGCGCGGTGAGCCCCTTGTCGGCGCAGCGCTCGAGCCAGGCGCGCTGGGAGTCGTAGTCGGGCACCCACTTCTTGCCGCCCCAGGGCCCCTCGATCGCGGTCATGCTCAGGCCCAGGAGATCGGACGGGCAGTTGGCCTCGAGCCAGCTGCCGATCTCGCTTCGGTACTTCGAAAGGTCGGCCAATGGGTCTCCTCCGTGGCTCGGCTGCGACACCCGCTCCTCTTCCCCAGTCTTCTTCGTTTTGGCCGGTGGCGGATCGCGGGGACGCGATCACGGGGGCGCGGGGCGGCAGCGGCCGGTTGACTCCAGAGTCAACGCATCATAGCGGTTGCTACCCTGCGCGTCGTGGAGATCCAGCTCGCCAGCCCGAGAGGCTTCTGTGCCGGCGTCGACCGCGCCATCGAGATCGTCGAGCTCGCCCTGGCGCGCTTCGGCGCCCCCGTCTACGTGCGCCACGAGATCGTGCACAACCAGCACGTGGTGGAGACGCTGCGCGCCAAGGGCGCCGTCTTCATCGAGGACCCGGCCGACGCGCCGGAGGGGGCCGTGCTCGTCTTCAGCGCCCACGGGGTCTCGCCGGCCGTGCGCGAGGCCGCCGCCCGCAACGGCCTCGAGACGATCGACGCCACCTGCCCCCTGGTCACGAAGGTCCACAAGGAGGCGCTGCGCTTCGACGCCGAGGCGCGCGAGATCCTGCTGATCGGCCACGCCGGCCACGTCGAGGTCGAGGGTACGATGGGCCACTCACCGGAACGCATGCGCCTGGTGGAGACGGTGGAGGACGCCGAGAAGCTCGAGGTCGACGACCCGGCGAACCTCGCCGTACTCACCCAGACGACGCTCAGCGTGGACGACACCCGCGAGATCATGGACGTGCTGGCGCGCCGCTTCCCCGAGATCCGCCTGCCTCGCAAGGACGACATCTGCTACGCGACCCAGAACCGCCAGGACGCCGTGAAGCAGCTCGCCGGCGACTGTCAGCTCGTGCTCGTGGTGGGCGCGGCCGAGTCGTCGAACAGCAACCGCCTCGTCGAGGTCGCGCGCCGCTGCGGGGCCGCCTCGCACCTGATCCCCGACGCCGACGCCATCGATCCGGCCTGGCTCGAGGGCGTGCGCCGCGTCGGCGTGACCGCCGGCGCCTCGGCACCCGAGGTGCTGGTCGAAGGCGTGCGCGACCGGCTTGCCGCCCTCGCCGGAGCGGACGCAGAGATCCTGGAGACGCCCCTCGTCGACGAGGGCATGGTCTTCCAGGTCCCCGCCGCCCTGCGGAGCTGAGCGCGCCCCCGGGAGAGCCCTAGGCCTCCGGCTCCCGCACGATCAGCACGGAGCAGGGTGCGTGGCGCAGGGTGCGCTCGGCGACGCTCCCGAGCAGGGCGTGCTTCAGGCCGGTGAGCCCGCGCGAGCCGGTCACCACGAGGTCGGCCTCCAGGCGCTCGGCCTCGTCGCTCACGCCGCGGCTCGGCGGCGAGGGCACCACGTGGGCCTCGGCCGTCTCGAAGCCGCGCTCGCGGACGCTCGCGACCACGCCCTCGGCGCGCTCGAGGGCGGCCGTGCGCACCTTCTCGACCAGGTCGTTGGGGATCACCATCTCGTAGGGCGTGATCGCCGGGACGTTCAGGTCGATCGCGTGAACGACGTGCAGGGCCGTCTCCCCCGCCTCGGCGAACTCGCAGGCCGCGTCGAGGGCTCGAGAGGCGCCTTCCGAGAAGTCGGTCCCGACCACCAGAGTGGCCGGCACGCCGGACAGCGGCTTCTTCACGGCCAGGATGCTGCACGGAGAGTGGGCTGCCGTGCGCTCGGCCACGCTGCCGACCAGCAGATGCGGAATGCCCGTTCGACCGTGCGTCCCCACGATCACCAGGTCCGCGCCGATCTCGTTGGCGCAGTCGGCAATCGCGCGCGACGGCGGTGCGTCTCCGAGATGGGCCTCCCCCTCGAGGCCCGCGGCCTGGATCCTGGCCATGCCCTCACCCAGGCGCTCGCGCGCCGAGTCCCTGGCGCCCTCGACGAAGCCGGCGGGCAGTGAGACCGCGAAGGGCTCGAAGACGGGGAGCGGGATGTCGAGTGCGTGGACGAGGTCCACGCGGGCGCCGAATCGCTTGCCGAGCGCGATGGCGGTGTCGAGCGCCGTCTCGGCGTGATCCGAGAAGTCGGTGGCGACGAGGATGCGAGTCGGTCGGGTCATCGGCTGGATCTCCCATTCATGAGGCGGCCCGGGCCAGGCGCTCGGTGCGCCGGTACAGGGTCTTGCGATCGATTCCGAGGATCTTGGAGGCCTGGAGCTTGTTCCCACCCACGCTCTCGAGCACGGCCTTCAGGTACTGGTCCTCCAGCTCCTGGAGCGACGTCCGCCGCGCGGCGGCCGCCTTCAGGAACGTCTCCGGAGAGAGTGCACCACCTGCTTCGGGCTTGCCCATGGGCAGGTCGGCGAGGCCCACGTCGGGGCCGTCGGCCAGGGCCAGCGTGCGCTCGACCACGTTCTCGAGCTCCCGCGCGTTGCCCCGCCAGCGCTGCGCGCAGAGCCAGTCCAGCGCCTCGTCGCTGATCGATCCCTTGCCACCCGGCGCGTGCTTGCGCAGGAACGCGCGCACCAGGACGGGAATGTCCTCGCGCCGCTCGCGCAGCGGCGGGACATGGATCGGGATCACGTTGAGGCGATAGAAGAGGTCCTCGCGGAAGCGCCCCGCCTCGATCTCCTGGTCGAGGTCGCGATGGGTCGCCGCGATGATCCGCACCTGCACCTGCACCGTCCGATTGGAGCCGACGGGACGGATCTCGCGATCCTGCAGCACGCGCAGCAGCTTCGCCTGCAGCGAGAGGGGCAGATCGCCGATCTCGTCGAGGAAGAGCGTGCCTCCGTTGGCCTCCTCGAAGAGGCCGCGCTTCGAGGCATGGGCCCCGGTGAACGCCCCGCGCACGTGGCCGAACAGCTCGCTCTCGAGCAGGCCCTCGGGAATGGCGGTGCAGTTGATCGGGACGTAGGGCTGATCCTTCAGGTCGCCCTGGTAGTGGATCGTCCTCGCCACCAGGTCCTTGCCGGTGCCGCTCTCGCCGGTGATGAGCACCGAGCTGCGGGTGGCGCCGACCTTGCGGATCATGGCGAAGATCTCCCGCATGGCCGGGCTCTCACCGAGCAGGTCGCCCATGGCGGCCGTCTTGTCCACGGCCCGGCGCAGGCGCTCGTTCTCCTCTTCGAGCCGGCGCTGCTGCAGCGCGCGCTCGGCCGCGAAGGCCACCGCCTCGGGCTCGAAGGGCTTGGTGATGTAGTCGAAGGCGCCGGCCCGCATGGCCTCGACCGCCGAGTCGATGCTCCCGAACGCCGTCATCAGGATCACCGGGGTCGTGCGCCGCAGGCGCCGCAAGGCCCCGATCAGCTCGACCCCCGAACGCCCCGGCATGCGGATGTCGGAGACCACGACGTCGAAGTCGCGATCGGCCGCGAGCTCGAGCGCCTCGTCCACGCTCGCGGCCTCGGCGGTCTCGTAGGACTGCTCGCGATAGAGCGAGGCCAAGAGCTCTCGCATGGCGCGGTCGTCGTCGACGATGAGGATGGAGCGCGCAGTGGCCATGACCTTCTCCCGGTTTCGAGCCGTTCTCGCTGCCCTCTACAGGAGCAGGTTGCGTGCCAGCCTCAGGCCCCCTGAGCGCGCTTCTGAGACCAGATCAGCCACAGCGCTGGGAAAAGATGACCCCTCCGTACCCAGATGGGGTCATTCCTCCCCAGCATAGCGCTCAGTCCTCGGAGAGCTCCTCGGCCGGAACCAGAGGCTCGAGCGGGAGCTCCAGCAGGAACGTGGTGCCGTTGGGGCCGGTCGCCTCGACGCTCAGCTCGCCGCCGTGCTCGCTCGCGATTCCGTGGGCCACGGCGAGTCCGAGCCCGTGGCCCTCGCCGGCCTCCTTGGTCGTGAAGAAGGGCTGGAAGATCGTTCCGAGCTCCTCCTTCTTGATGCCGGGGCCGCTGTCCGCGATGCGGATCGTGGCGAACGCGCCCTCGACGCCCAGGCGGAGCTCCAGGCGTCCGCCATCGTCCATGGCATCGACGGCGTTCAGGATCAGGTTCAGCAGCAGCTGCTGGAGTCGTTCGGAGTCGCCCACGATGGAAGGACACGCACTCTCGCTGCAGTGCACCTCGATCGCGTGGGACGAGAGCTTCTCGGCGAGAAAGGCGAGCGTGCCCTGGATCAGCCCGGAGAGGTCGACCGTCGTCTTCCGGGAGCGAGCCGGGCGCGCCATGTTGAGCAGGCTCTGCATGATCCGGGAGATGCGACCGATCTGCTCCTGGATGGTCTGGAGACGCCAACGCCCGTCTTCGCCGTCGACCACCCGCTCGAGCAGCTTCGCGTGCCCCTGGATCACTCCCATCGGCGTGCCGATCTCGTGGGCCAGCCCGGCGACCAGGATCCCGATCGAGGCCAATCGCTCGGCCTCCTTGGCCCGCTCCGAGATGCGTTGGAGCTCGGCACCGGTGCGCTCGAGATCCAGCGCCAGCCGCCGGCCCGTCTGGGCCAGATCCTGGTTCACGTTCTCGAGCTCTTCCTCGTGGCGCTCCTGGTACTGGGTCATCGCCACCTGGGCGTCGAAGAGCAGCAGCTTCTGAAGCGCCCCGACCGCGCGCTGTCCCCTCGCGACGTCGCCGTCGTAGAACTCGCAGATCAGCGGCACGAGGAAGCCCAGGTAGAGCGAGTACGCCCCCATGTACCAGCTCGGCTCGAGCCCGACCCGCTCGTGCATCGTGCCGACGCGTGCCCGCTCGGCCACGTAGCTCTCGTCGACGATGGGGCCCGCGAGGCTCAGAAGGTAGTCGCGCTGCTTCTGGAGCAGGCGCTCGACGACTTCCGGATCGCGCAGCAGCTTCCGCGTCTGGGGGAACGCCTGTAGATGGTGGTAGAAGGCCTCCACCATCGCGTCGGCGTGCTGCTCGAGCAGCGGCTTCAGCTCCCGAAGCACCTCCCGATCCGTCTTCCCGTAGTCGAAGAATCGGAGCAAGGCCTCGAGGTCGCTGAGCTCTCCCATCTCATTCACAACACTCGTTCCTTCGACGGCGCTGTCAATCCGGAAGAAGCGTGTGCTCATGGCGCCTCGTCCTCGACCTGAAGGGTGCGCAGGTAGTCCACCAGCATGTCGATCTTGCCGCGCACCACCTCCTGCTCGAGTCCCGGCGCCCGCGGCTCGGTGTCGCGCAGGGCGTTGCCCCAGATCGGCATCTCGCGGCTGCCGTGGGCCGGACTCTCGAAGCGGCCGTCGATCCAGGTGGCCACCTCGCCGGCCGGGAAGGTTCCTCCCCGGCGCGCGGCGATCTTCCTGAGATCGGAGGGCGGCGTCTTGAGCGCCGACACCGCGACACCGTCTCCCCGGCCCTCCATCCCGTGACAGACGGCACAGTGCTGACGGAACAGCGCCTGTCCGGCCTCGACGAAGCTCGGGTGGACGGACTCCCGGGGCGCCTCGTCGGCCCGGGCGAGACCGGGGGGGCCACCCACGAGCAGAGCGAAGACGACGACGAGGACCGGGCGTAGCATGGCTTTCTCCTTGGTGATCGAGAGCAAACTGTGGGCCAACCAGGAGCCGAACGCTGCCGTCGAATGGGACCGGCAACTGGGGGCGTTCGACCCTTCTGCCGTAGCGCGGCGCCCCAGCAAAGTCTCGTGACCGCGGTAGAGTCCAGGGGAGAGGAGCTCCCGGTGTCGACGGATCAGCCCGGACTGAAGATGCGTCTCGGCCTCGAGATGCGCCGTATGGCCGCCCAGCATCGCCGGCTGCGAACGCTGTACGCTGCGCTCTGCGACGTGCTCGGCGGGCGCGACGACGACGTGCCGTTGGCCGATGCCTTCTCGCGCTACGAGGAGGCGTTGCACGCGCACTTCTCGATGGAGGAGCGCATGGCCTTCCCGGCGATGCACGGGTTGCGCCCCGACCTCGGACCCGATCTCGAGGCCCTGGTGCGGGAGCACGGCCGGGTCTGCGACGACCTGGTGGCGCTCGGCCGGTCGATCGAGGAGGGGGGCAACGATCTCATGCCGAAGCTCGAGGCGATCGCGGCGTTCCTGGATCGTCATGAGGCGCGCGAAGAGGGGCTCGTCGCGAAGGTCGAGATCCCCGAGGCGTGACACCGCGCGGCGCCCGAGCGCCGGAGTCGCGGCCGATCCTTCACTCCGAGCCCGCCCGCTCCCGCAAGGGCGGCTCGATCTCCGGCGTCTCGTCGTCGTCGAAGTGGTGACGGGCCGCCGGCCCTTCCCAGTCGTCGAAGGCGCCGTCGCGAAGCGCCCAGATCACGATCCCGACGAGGATCGCGGCGACTCCGATCGAGATCGGAAGCGTGACGGAGAGGAAGTTCACGGCGACACCTCGTTCGGCGCGGCTCCGGATCGGAAGCGCAGCAGGCGGATGGCATTGGCCGTCACGACGAGGGACGAGAGGCTCATGGCGATGGCGGCATGCAGCGGCTCGAGCACTCCCGCCACGGCGAGCGGCACCGCGATCACGTTGTAGAGGATCGCGAAGCCCAGGTTCTCGCGGATGCGGGCGAAGGTGGCGCGCGAGAGGGCGACGAGATCCGCCAACGCCCCGAGCCGAGGCGCGCGGATCACCACGTCGGCGGCATCCAGGGTCACCTCGGAGCCGCTGGCCATGGCGACGCCGACGTCGGCTGCTGCGAGGGCCGCGGCATCGTTCACGCCGTCGCCGACGGCGATCACGCCTCGGCTCCGCAGCGCCTCGACGGCCCGGACCTTCCCTTCGGGCGAGACGCCCGCCTGCACCGAAGCGATGCCGCTCTCCCGGGCGACGGCCCACGCCGCGGCCTCGTGGTCACCGGTGACGAGATGCGGTGCCAGGCCCTGGCTCTCGAGCCGCGCGACTGTGTCCCGCGCGTCCGCCCGCGGCGGATCGAACGCCCCGATCGCCCCGAGCGCGCGCGTGCCGCACGAGACCAGCACCAGGGAGAGACCCTGCTCGGCGAGCTTCTCGCAGTCCTCCGCGACGGATCCGGCGAGCTGCACCCCGGCTTCCTCGAGCAGGGCGCGGGACCCGGCCCGCAGGAGACCGTCCGGCCCCTCCGCCTCCACGCCGAATCCCGGCCGCAGGGTGCGCTGCGGGGCATCGGGAACGGCGAGGCCGCGACGCTCGGCCTCGGCGTGGATCGCCAGCGCCAGGGGATGGGTGGACGCGCCTTCGGCCGTCGCGGCCGCGACCAGCAGCTCCTCGAGGGACACGCCGGGTGCCGGACGCATGTCGACCACACGGAAGCGTCCCTCGCTCAGGGTACCGGTCTTGTCGAGTACGACGGCCTGCGCCTGGGCGCCCCTCTCGAGGGCCGCCCCGCGCTTGACCAGGATCCCGAGCTCGGCGGCGCGCCCGACCGCCGCGGTGATGGCGGCGGGCGTGGCCAGCCCGAGCGCACAGGGGCAGGCGACGATCAGCACGGAGGCCGTGGCGAGCGCGACGTCGAGCGCCGGTGCACCCCACAGCGTCCACAGCACGGCCGTCCCGGCGGCGATCGTGAGCACGGTGGGCGCGAAGACGGCGGCCACGCGATCCGCCAGACGCTGGATCCGCGGCCGCTCCGTCTGCGCCCGCTCGAGGAGCGCGGTCAGACGCGCCAGGGTTCCGCCGCGCACGGTCGCGGTGACCTCGACCACGAGCTCCCCGGTCAGGTTGCGCGTTCCGCCCGTCACCAGCGAGCCAGGTGATGCCACGACGGGACACGACTCGCCGGTGAAGGCGGACTCGTCGAGATCGCTGCGCCCGGAGAGGACCCGCCCGTCGGCCGGGACGCCCTCGCCCGCCGCGACCACGACCCGGTCGCCCCGCTCGAGCCGGTCGACGTCCACGAGGACGTCGCCGCCCGCCTCCCGGCGCAGGGCGCGCTTGGGCGACAGCTGGGCCAGGCGAAGCGCCGCGCCCGACGCCCGCGAACGGGCGCGCCCCTCGAGGGTGCGTCCGAGCAGGATCAGGAACACGATCACCGCCGCCGAGTCCATGAACAGGTGCTCGGACTCGAGCCAGGTGCCGGCGATGCTGGCCACGAACGACGTGACGACGCCGAGCACGACCGGCACGTCGAGGGTCAGCTCCCTCCTCCGGAGACCCGACAGGGCCCCGCGCCAGAACGGGAGCGCGCCGTAGCTCACGGCCGGGATCGACAGCGCGATGGCCAGCCAGCGCAGGGCGCGGCGGGTCTCGGGATCCATGCCCTGGTAGCTGCCCAGGTAGAGCGCGATCGCGATCCACATCACGTTCATGGCCAGGAAGGCCACGACGATCAGCCGCACCAGATCGCGTCGCGTTCCGTGGGTGGCCGGCCGCTCGAGCGCCTCGGGGTCGAAGGGCGTGGCGGAGTAGCCGAGCTCTTCTACGGCCGATACCAGGCCGGGCTCGTCGACCACGTCGGGGTCGTAGCGCAGCAGTGCGCGGTGGCTCGTGTAGTCGACGTGGGCCTCGGCGACGCCGCCCGTCTCGCGCAGCACGCGTTCCGTGCGGTGCACGCAGCCCGAGCAGCGCAGCCCGTCGAGGAAGAGCCCGATCTCCTGGGTCGCCGCCATGGATCTCAGCCCCCGAGCCCGTGGATCTCTCGGATCTCGTGTCCGTCGACGGTCGCGACCACGATCAGGTGCCAGCGCCCGGCACGAGGCAGCGGGATGTGGCCCCGATGTCGGCTCTCGGCCCGCACGAGCTCGAAGTCCTGGTCGAGGCTTCCCTCGGTCGGGCGCTCGCGACGTACGCGAACGGTGTCCACCGCGACCGGGGTCCCGTCCGGGCCGATCGCCCGCACGCTCACGCCGACGCCGGAGTCGGCTTCGCGGACGACCACCACGTCGAGGTCCACGCCCAGGGCGCGGGCGGCGCGATCTGCGCGGATCTGCTCGTTGATGCGCCGTCCGGCCTCGTAGGCGTCCTCGACGACGAGGGGGTCCGCGTTCCGGCCGGCGATCACGGCGAAGGTCGTGATCACGGCCATGACCGTGAGCAGCAGTGCTGCCAGCCCGACGGGCCAGGGCTCGATGCGGGAGGCGCGGGCGTCGGGATCAGGGGACAATCGAGGCTCCTCCAGGCAGGAAGCGCATGCGTCGCACGACCCGATGGTCGGGTGCGTCGACGGGCGACAGGACGAAGGCGATCTCCCGAAGGGCCTCGGCGGGCGCCGTATCGGGAGGGGCCAGCACGAACACGCGCGACTCGACGGCGCTGGTCGCGTCGATCGTCACGGGGTTCACCCCGGCGACGAGCTCGAAGGGCGGACCCTCGGCCTCGAGCGCGATGGAGAAGCGGCGCTCCGAGCGGGCGCGGTTCTCGATCCGCAGGGTGAAGGCATTGCCCAGGCGGCCGTCGGCCGCGCGCGTGGACAGGGCGTCGCGGTTGTGGGCCACGTGGAGGCCCATGGGCTCTCGCTGGCTCAGGGTCACCACGAAGGCACCGGCGGTCAGGAGCAGGAGCACGCCGTAGGCGAGGACGCGGGGGCGCAGGTACTCGACCGGGCGTCGCCCCTCGAGGCTCACGAGGGAGCGATAGTCGACCAGGCCCCGCTTCCTGCCGAGGCGCTCCATCACGCCGTCACAGGCGTCGACGCACTGGGTGCAGGCGATGCACTCGAGCTGAAGCCCGTCGCGGATGTCGATGCCGGTGGGGCACACCTGCACGCAGAGCCCGCAGTCGACGCAGTCGCCCTCGGCTCGGCCCTTCTTGCCCCGCGGCTCGCCGCGCTTGGTGTCGTAGCCGATCACGAGGGAGTCCGCGTCCATCAGCACGCCCTGGAAGCGGGCGTAGGGGCAGAGGGTCCGGCAGAAGGTCTGCTTCACGAAGCCGAAGTCGAGGTAGCTCAGCGTCGCCATGACCGTGAGGAAGCCGAGCCGGGTGGGCGGCGTCTCGCCGGCCAGCAGCTGCGGGAGCAGCTCGTAGGGGGAGACGAAGTACCCGACGAGGTGGAATCCCACGACCACGGAGACCGCGATCCACAACACGTGGGTGAGAGCCACGCGCCAGGCCGCGATCTTGCGAGGCGCGCGGTGCCCCTTCCAGCCTTGCACGAAGCGCCCGATGATCGCGAAGACGTCGGTGAAGACGGTCTGCGGGCAGGCCCAGCCGCACCAGAGCCGGCCCGCGAGGGCCGTGAAGAAGAACAGCGAGAGGGCCAGCAGGGCGAGGATCATCCACAGGTAGATCAGCTCCTGGGGAAAGATCACGAGGCCCGCGATGTGGAACTGACGCGCGGGGATGTCGAGCAGCACGAGGGGCTCGCCCCCGATCCGCACCCACGGGATCCCGAGCAGGATCCCGATCAGGATCGCGTTGGCGCCCAGACGCAGGCGCCGATAGCGGCCGCTCACGGGACGCGCGTGGATCACGGCGTCCCCGTCGCGGCCCCACTATCGGAGGCGGCGGCTGCGGCTGCCTGGGCCGCGTCGTACTCGGGAGACCCGACGCCCGGCTCGTCGCTCCTGGGCAGCGTCTCCATGTAGGCGAGCACCTGCCAGATCTTCTCCGAGCCGAGCTGTGCCCCCCAGCCCGGCATGCCGAGCGGTCTGCCCTCGGCCACGGTCTGGTAGAGCGACTCGTCGTCCTGGCCGTACTTCCAGTAGGGATCCACCAGGCTCGGGCCCACGAGACCCTTCCCGTCCGCCAGGTGGCAGGCGAGGCACACGGTGGAGAACACCTCCTGGCCCGCGGCGATGGCCGCGTCGTCGCCCCGGAAGGGGTTCTCCGTCGGCAGCGTGGCCCGCACGGCAGCCGCGCGTTCCTCGGCCACCGCCACCTCGGCCGCGTACTGGGCCTCGGTCGACCAGCCGGAGAAGAGGTAGAAGAGGATGTAGGCGACCCCGTAGACCATCAGGCCGTAGAAGCCCACGTTGAACCAGAGCGGGATCTCGTTGTCCTCCTCGCCGATGCCGTCCCGGATGGGGGCGCCGGCGAGGGGGCGCTCCACGATCACGTCGTTGGCCGGGGTCGGGGTCGCGCCCTCGCCTCCGGACTTCGGATCACTCATTCGTCTTCCTCGAGCATGCGTCGTGCCGGCTCCTCGAACCGCGCCTTCTGGCTCGGTCGATACAGCCACACCGCGATGGCGCCGAGCGCGCAGGCGAGCAGCGCCAGACGCGCGAACTTGTACAGGCCGATCCACTCCTCGCTCACGGGGCGTTCCCTCCTTCGACCGGTTCCAGGTCCATCCGGTCCACCCTGTCCAGCTGGGCCGCCTGCACGGGCTCGGCGCTGCGGGAGAGTCCGAGCGACTGCAGGTAGGCGATCATGGCGACGCCCTCGCTGCGCGCCTGGACGTCCGAGAGCGTGATGCCGTCCTTGCGCAGGCGGGCCGCAACCTCCTCCATCTGACGCAGCGCGTCCTCGGCGGCGTTCTCCACCTCGGCGTCCGTGTAGGGCACGCCCAGCGTCTTCAGCACCGCGAGACGTCGGGAGGTGAGGGACAGGTCGAGCTCCGTGTCGAGCAGGAACGCGAAGTCCGGCATGTTCGATCGGGGCTCGAGGTCTCGCGGGTTGTTGAAGTGGATCCAGTGCCAGGAGTCCGGGTACTTGCCACCCACCCGCGCGAGGTCGGGACCGGTGCGGCGCGAGCCGAACAGGAAGGGGTGGTCGTAGACGCTCTCTCCGGCCGTCGAGTAGGGGCCGTAGCGGTCCGTCTCCGTCTTGAAGGGTCGGATCTGCTGGCTGTGGCAGGTGTTGCAGCCCTCCCGCAGGTACAGGTCCCGCCCCTCCTGCTCGAGGGCCGTGTAGGGCCGATGACCCTCGATGGGCTCGACGGTCCCCTGCAGGAAGAAGGGCGGGATCACCAGCACCAGGCCACCGACGGCGACGGCCAGCGTGGTCAGCAGGGCGAAGGGAACGAACCGGTTCTCCAGCTCCTTGTGCCGTTCGTAAGCCATCTCAGCGTCCTCCCGCGATGGCGACCGCGGCATCCGCGGGCGGCTCGTCCAGAGGCTCGGGAACGTCGGTCGTGCCCTGCTGGACCGTCTTCAAGACGTTGTAGAACATGATCAGCGCACCCACGAGGAACACCGCCCCGCCTCCGGCGCGGATCACGTCGTAGATGCGGATCGCCGAGACCGTCTCGATGAAGGTGTAGGCGAGGCTTCCGTCGGGGTTCACCGCGCGCCACATCAACCCCTGCGTGACTCCCGAGACCCACATGGGCGTCACGTAGAGCACGATGCCCGCGGTGGCGAGCCAGAAGTGCACGTTCGCCAGCCGCACGCTGTAGAGCTGCGTGTGCCAGAGCCGCGGCACCATGTAGTAGAGCGTGGCGAAGCTCGTGAGCGCGACCCAACCGAGGGCGCCCGAGTGCACGTGGCCGATGGTCCAGTTGGTGAAGTGGGAGAGCGAGTTCACCGTCTTGATGGACA
>JAAUYD010059904.1_pt1 | contig 26707 bp, 18 predicted proteins | sample 7278101 | NCBI WGS metagenome assembly JAAUYD01 (sample SAMN14350128, study PRJNA611818) | marine sediment metagenome | isolation source: surface marine sediment (0.6m) | place: French Polynesia: Moorea | collected 2018-08
CTGCCTTCTGGACCGGTACCCCCAATGATTGCGATTTTCATATGCCTACTTTCCCTTTTATTTTTTTTCATGAACCCCCTCCCCCTGCCCCCTCCCCCGATAACGGAGGAGGGGATAACCATTCGGTAAGCGGCGCGCATCGCGCGCCGCTTACCGAATGGTTATCCCCTCCTCCGTTATCGGGGGAGGGGGCAGGGGGAGGGGGTTCATGAAAAAAATAAAAGGGAAAGTAGGCATATGAAAATCGCAATCATTGGGGGTACCGGTCCAGAAGGCAGCGGCCTTGGTTTTCGCTGGGCAGCCAGCGGCCACGACATCATCATTGGCTCTCGGCAGGCGGAAAAAGGGGAGCGAATCGCGGCCGAGCTGCTGGCGCTCCGGCCTGATCTGGGGATATCAGGCACAGACAACGTCTCGGCCGTCACCCAGTGCGATGTGGCCGTGCTGTCCGTGCCTTACGACGCCCAGGCCGCCACTCTTGAATCGGTCAAAGATGCCCTGTCCGGCAAGCTGCTGATCACCGTTGTGGCCCCGACAGGTGAGAAAAAAGCGCGGGTTCGCCGCCTGGAGAGCGGCCTGTCGGCGGCCGAAGAGGCGCAGCAGCAGCTAGGGGACGCCACCCGCGTGGTGGCCGCTTTTCAAAATATTGGGGCCCATCATTTGCGCGATCTCGATTACAATATGGATTGTGATGTGCTGATCTGCGGTCAAAAAGCGGTTGATAAAGAGATCGCCATGCAGCTGGCCCAGGATGCGGGTCTGCGCGGCGTCAATGCTGGTGGATTGATCAATGCCAGCGTGGTAGAGGGGTTCACATCCCTGCTCATTTTTATTAACATCAAGAACAAGGTCAAAGATGCTGGCCTCAAGATTACGGGGATAAATTAATTCTCTAACGTGCCATCCCCGGTCAAAATTTAAAATTTAATCCGTTCACAACCACCCACCCACTGCTCCAAGCAGCTTCGGCAGCAAAAGGAGAGGAATTATGCAACCTGGAAGATTGGATCGGCGATTTATTGAGCAGTTAATCAATCTACTCATGCCCTTTCTGGCCGTTCTGATCGCCTTTCTCATCGGCGCGGTCATTCTCCTGCTGCAGGGGGTTAATCCATTAGAAGCTTATCAGGCCATGATTGTTGGCGCCTTTGGCAGCAAAAATGGATTGGCCGACACCCTGGTCAAAGCGATTCCCCTGATGCTGGTTGGTTTGGGGATCGCCATCGCCTTTCGAGGCGGGGTGATCAACATCGGGGCGGAGGGTCAGCTCATCGTCGGGGCGCTGGTCACCACCTTTTTGGGGGTCCAGCTTGGCGAGCAGCTCCCCGGTTTTCTGGGGATCGCCCTCGGCCTGGTGGGCGGGGGGGCGATGGGGGCCATTTGGGGATCGATACCCGGCTTTTTAAAAGCGCGGCTGGGGGTCAACGAGATTTTAAGCACGATCATGATGAACCAGATCGCCATTCAGATCGGGTTTTATCTGCTGCGCGGGCCGATGATCGACCCGGCCGAAGTGGAGGCGGGCACCAATATCCCTCATTCCGCCCGCCTGCCGCGCACGGTTGACATGCCTCGTTTTACCGATATGGCCCAATCGTTGGGCATCACCAACTCGGCCGAAGATGCGGGTTTGTCCGGCTATCTCGGGGAGTTGTATGCCGTTTTGGTCGAACCCTCCCGCCTGCACAGCGGCCTGATTTTTGCCGTTTTGATGGCCGTGCTGGTTTATATTTTTCTGTGGCGCACGACGATTGGCTATCGCATTCGGGCCGTTGGCTTGAATACGGCCGCCTCCCGCTACGCCGGGATGCAGGTCGAGCGCACGGTGGTACTCTCGATGACCCTGAGCGGCATGTTTGCCGGGCTGGCCGGCGCGGTTGAAATACTCGGGCTGCACCACCGCATGTTTGAGCCGACGGCCGTTTCGGCCGGGTACGGCTTCTCCGGCATTGTGGCCGCCCTCTTTGGCAAGCTGCATCCGCTGGGCATTATCCCCGCCTCGATTTTATTTGGCGGGCTTCTGGTCGGTGGGGACAAAATGCAGCGAGCCACTCAGATCCCCCAGGTATTAATTTTAGCCATACTGGGTCTCGTCGTTCTCCTGGTTATAACGACCGACTATTTTGTTCGCAGGCGGGCCAATCGCCGCGTTTCAGTGGACGCCGAAGCGGCCGAATCGCTTCCCGATGATGCCCATACACCTTCCCCAGAGGCAAGCGCATGAATGAAGATTTAACCACTTTAGCCATTATTTTGGGAATCATTCATTCCGGTATTCGTCTGGCCACGCCTTATATTTATGCCGCCGTGGGTGAGACCTTCTCCCAGCGTTCGGGGGTGTTAAATTTAGGCGTTGACGGGATTATGCTGATGGGTGCCTTTTTTGGCTTTTACACCGTTTTTGAGACGGGCAGCCCGGTGCTCGGTCTGCTGGCTGCGGCCGCAGTTGGGGCCTTGATGGGGCTCATTCTCTGCGTGGTCAGTATCACCTTTCAGGCGGAGCAGGGAATCAGCGGAATCGGCCTCTACATGTTCGGCCTGGGCATGTCCAGCCTCCTGTTTAAGACGTTGATCGGCTCGGTTGAAGGGGTGCAGGGGTTTCCCATCCTGCGCTTCTGCATGGGCGGTTTTTGCCTGGCCGATCTCCCTATCGTGGGCGAGCTGTTTTTTGAATACAACATCATGACGTATGGCGCTTACGCCCTGGTGCCTCTGTCGTGGTATCTGTTAAACCGCACCACCTGGGGCTTAAAGGTTCGCGCCGTGGGGCAAAACCCCGAAGCAGCCGATTCGGTTGGCGTAAACGTCAATCGCGTGCGGTATGCGGCGGTAACGATCGGAGGTACGCTGGCCGGGATCGCCGGGGCCTCCCTTTCAATTTCTCTCCTGAATATTTTTCAGGAAAACATGACCAACGGCCTGGGGTTTATTGCCGTAGCCCTGGTTTACTTTGGCAGTTGGCGACCCGTTGGGGTCCTGTTAGGGGCCCTGCTTTTTAGCACCGTCAACGCCTTACAGCTTTGGGTGCAGGTTTTAGGTTTAAATATTCCTTCAGATGTGGCCGTCATGATGCCCTATTTATTGACGATCATCGCGCTCGCCCTACCGTTCCGACGCGCTCTACAGCCGCGGGCTTTAACCAAGCCGTTTGCCCGTGGTGAAAATTGAGTTGAGGTGCTGGTTGGCATTTAAGACGACCATCGGGAAAGCAAAAATTGCCGTTCCCGTTGAAAGTTGATTGTGATCGTAAATGTCAACACCGACAGGCGAACATTGGATATAAAGGAGAATCCAATGCGCCATTCGATTTGATATCAAAGAAGGAGAAAATCATGAATAGAAAAACTTGGCTTTCGGTAATTTGGGTGATGTTGTTGGCGGCCTTTTTGATCGCCTGTGGCGGCGGTGCCCCCGAACCGGATGACGTATCAGAGACCGAGACCACGGTCGAAGAGGAGCCTGTGGAAGAGGCTGAAGTGGTTGAAGAGGAAGAGGCGGCCGTGGAAGATGTGTCGGCCGAAGCGGACGTATCTGATATTGACCAGGTGCGGGTGGCCATCGTCATGCCCAGCACCATTACCGACCTGGCCTGGAGCCAGGCGATTTATGATGCGCTGCTCCGCCTGCAGGAAGAAGCCGGTGGTGAAGAGGTGTTTGAAATCGCCTTTTCGGAAAGTATGTTTAACGTCACCGATGCGGCCGCGGCGATCCGTGACTATGCCGAAGAAGGGTACGATGTGGTTATCGCTCACGGCACCCAATACGGCACATCAATGTTTGAGGTGGCTCCCGACTTTCCCGATACCACCTTTGCCTGGGGTACCGCTGTCGACACGGGGGAGGATCAAGGATTGGAAAATGTCTTTGCCTATGAAGCCCGGGCTGAAGAAGGCGGATATGTCGCCGGTATTTTGGCTTCCAACCTTTCTGAATCCGGCGTGATTGGCGTCGTTGGGCCGGTTGAAGCCGGTGACGCCAAGCTCTACATTGATGGGTTTGTGGCCGGGGCGATGGCCGCCAATCCCGAGGCGCAGGTCAACGTGTCGTATACCGGTTCATTTGGTGATACCGCCCTGGCGGCCGAAGCGGCCAACACCCACATTCAGGCCGGAGCCGATATTCTGACCGGGTCGGCCCAGCAGGTTGTGGGCGCGATTGGGGTGGCCAACGAGCAGGGGATTCCCTGGATCGGCACCCAATCCGACCAAAGTTCGCTGGCCCCGGATATCGTTATTTCTACCCAGCTGTACGTGTGGGACGGGGTGATGAGCGACATCATCAATAAACATCTGGCTGGTGAAAATGGCGGCACGGCGTACGCCCTAACCCTGGCCAATGGCGGATTGGTCATGGAATTTTCTGACACGCTGGATGCCGACGCGGTGACGGCCGCCCAGGAGGCTGCGGATCAAATTGTCGCCGGCAGCCTGGATGTGATGGCGGTCATCGCCGGTGAAGCGCCGATGGAAGAATCGGAAGAGTCGATGGCGGAAGAGGAAATGGCCGATTTTCCAGAGATCGAACCGGTGCGGGTCGCTCTGGTTTTGCCCAGCACCACCACCGACCTGGCCTGGAGTCAATCAATTTATGACTCTTTGGTCGAAATTCAGGAGCATTACGGTGAAGACGTGGTTGAAATCGCCTTCTCCGAAAGCATGTTTAACGTCACAGATGCGGCCGCGGCCATTCGCGACTATGCCGACAGCGGCTATGACCTGGTGATTGCTCACGGCGCACAGTACGGCACCTCGCTATTTGAGCTGGCGCCTGACTTCCCGGAAACCAGTTTTGCCTGGGGAACCACCACCAACACCGGCGAAGAAGAAGGGGTAACCAATGTCTTCGCTTACGAGCCGCGGGCTGAACAAGGTGGCTATGTGAGCGGCGTTCTGGCGGCGAACCTCACCGAAGTAGGCATCATCGGCCTGGTGGGGCCGGTAGATGCCGGCGACGCCAAGCTGCACGTTGACGGGTTCCTGGCCGGGGTCAAAGATACCGACGCTGATGTCCAGGTCAACGTGTCGTTCACCGGCTCGTTTGGCGATACCGCCCTGGCGGCCGAGGCGGCCAATACCCATCTGCAGGCCGGAGCCGATATCCTGACCGGCTCCTCCCAGCAGGTTGTCGGGGCGATTGGGATTGCACAGGAAAATAACATTCCCTGGCTCGGTATCCAGGCGGATCAAAGCCCGGCCGGTCAGGATGTGGTGATTGCCACCGTTCTGTATGATTGGACCGATACGCTGCTGGAGATGATTGTCTCCAACCAGGCTGGTGATTACGGCGGCCGGGTGCTGCAGCTGACGCTGGAAAATGGCGGTCAGACGATGGTTTATGACGATAGTCTGCCGGCGGATGCGGTTGAAGCGGCGATGGCGGCCGAACAGGGTATCATCGACGGTACTATTGAGATTGTGGCCGAACCGCGTAATTAAAGAGTAAACCCCTCCCCGACGCGGGTCAGAGGTGGACAGGTAAATGATCCCTTCTCAGGCGGTCCAATAAGCCCCCCTCCCCGATGTGGGTCAGAGGTGGAGAGGTCCAAGCATGTGATCAAACAGGGCACGGTAGATCAATCTTGCGCCGTAGGGCCGCAGCATGCTGCGGCCGATCCATCTCCCCGACAGGGTAGTTGGCGGTTAAAACAAAATCATTCGCCATAGGGTGGAAGGTGATGGCAGGTGACCCCACGGCCGCAGCATGCTGCGGCCCTACCAATTGGCGATGTAGAGTAAAAACAGCCCTTGAACAGACATGAGGTGATAGGTTTTTCAGTTAGATTGGATACCCCTGAACCCGACGCGGGAGGGGAATATTGATTCAGTTATGATGGATCTCGTGATTCGAAACGGCCTCTCTGATACCACCGGAGAGACAATAGAAGTAGGCATTAAAAACGGCCTGATCGAGGCTGTTTCATCAACCCCTTTGCCTCCCGGCGCGCGGGAGATTGACGCCGAGGGGGGGATGATTTCTCCTGCCTTTTTCGAAGCCCATTTTCATTTGGAGAATGCCTATCTTTGGGATGGGCTAATTAACCAGAGCGGCACGCTGCTTGAAGCGATAGAGATATATGCGGAGGTCAAGCACGATCTGACCACTGCAGACATTGTGCAGCGAGCCGGCCGGGTCATCCAGGCGGCCGTGGCCAACGGCACGTTGTGGCTGCGCAGCCACGTCGATATCGATCACATCGCCAAATTGACCATCCTCAACGGGGTCGCCGCGGCGCGAGAGCAATATCGGGACCTCATCGACATTCAGCTTGTGGCCTTTCCCCAACTGGGGATGGCCCGCAATCCGGAAGCGGTTGACATGATGTGGCAGGCGCTGGAAAAGGGCTGTGATTTGGTTGGCGGCATGCCCCACGGTGAAAAAAATATGGCGGATGCCGCCCGTCACATCGAATTGGCATTTGAGATGGCTGAAAAATTTGATGTGGATATCGACATGCACATCGATGAAACCGATGACCCGTACTGGCACTCGCTGGAGCTGCTGGCTGAGAAAACCATTGAAAGCGGCTGGCAGGGACGGGTAACGGCCGGTCACTGCTGCTCGATGTCGGCCTGGGATGATGCCATGGCGGCCCGAATTATCGAAAAGGTGAAGCAGGCCGATATTCACGTTGTCACCAATGCCCCCATCAACCTGATGCTGGAAGGGCGCGATCACCATCATCCCAAGCCTCGCGGGATCGCCCGCGTTGTGGAACTGCTGCAGGCGGGAGTTAACGTCGTATGCGGCCAGGATGATGTGCAAAATATGTTTTACCCATATGGTCAAATGGATCCGCTGGAGGTGGCGATGATCACCGCCCACGCAGCGCATATGGGCGCTCCAGAAGAAATCCAGGCCGCTTTTGATATGCCCCGTTATCATGCCGCCCGCCTGTGGCCCCTAGAAAAATATGGGGTTAAAGTAGGTGCGGAAGCGAATCTGGTTGTCCTCGATGCCAAATCCCCCGTAGAAGCCCTACGACGCCGGCCGGTGCGCCGGTATGTGCTGCGAAAAGGTATAATTGTGGTTGAATCGCAGACGCAAACCACCTGGCATCAAGGTGCCGCCCTTTGGAAGTGAACTATGAACTCGGAAAATAATCTTCTTCCCTCCGGCTTGCCCCGCATTGAATCGTTGGAAATGCGGAGCATTACCAAGCGTTTCCCCGGCGTCTTGGCCAACGACCAGGTCGATCTGCACGTCAAGGCAGGAGAGATCCACGCGCTTCTCGGCGAAAACGGCGCGGGTAAAAGCACGCTTATGAAGATTCTTTATGGGCTGTACCAGCCGGATGAAGGAGAAATACTTCTCAACGGCCGGCCGATTCGCATCAACTCGCCGACAGACTCGCTGCAAAATGGCATCGGCATGATCCACCAGCACTTTATGCTGGTTGACAATATGACGGTGGCCGAGAACGTGGCTCTGGGATTGCCCTCTTCCCGGGGAGCCCGTTTGGATTTGGACGTGGTTTCAGAGCGCATTGAGGAACTGGCGGAAAAATATGGGCTGCAGGTTGATCCCCAGGCCACGATTTCCGATCTGGCGGTGGGGCAGCGGCAGCGGGTTGAAATTGTCAAGGCCCTTTATCGCGGTGCGGCTCTGCTCGTGCTCGATGAACCGACGGCGGTCCTCACCCCGCAGGAAGTGGACGACATTTTTGTCATTTTGCGGCAGATGGCGGCCGATGGGCACGCGCTGATCTTTATTTCCCACAAGCTGCACGAGATTTTTGCCCTGACCGATCGGGTATCGGTGCTGCGGGACGGCCGGATGGTAGGCACGGTTGAGACGGCTGATGTGACCAAGGAACAGCTGGCCAACATGATGGTCGGCCGCGAGGTGCTCCTCGAACGCATTCGCCCGCCAAGCGAGCTTGGGGAGGTTCGACTTGAATTTGACAATGTCACTGCGGTTGATGGTGAAGGGAATCCAATTCTAAAAAACATTTCTTTTCAGGTTCACAGCGGTGAAATTGTTGGTGTGGCAGGAGTATCTGGAAACGGTCAGCGGCCGCTGGCCCGCACGATCATCGGGTTGCATGGGGTTGACTCGGGAAAAATCTTTCTGGAGGGTCTCGACGTGACCGATATGCCCCCGGCCGAGATGTACAGAAATGGCCTTTCGTATATTCCTGAAGAGCGCATGCACGATGGGGTGATCAAAGATTTTTCAGTCGCCGAGAACCTCGTTTTACAGGATTACATCCGCACCCCGTTTAGCAACAATATATTTCTGGCTTTTAAGCACATTGCCGAGCACGCCAGGGAACAAATCGAGGCATTTTCGGTCAAAACACCAGATAAAGATACCCCGGTCAAAAGCCTGTCCGGCGGAAACATCCAAAAAGTGATCTTGGCCCGCGAGCTGGTCCGCAAACCGCGGGTGCTGATCGCTGCGCAGCCCACAAGAGGGGTAGATATCGGAGCCACCGAGTATATACACAACCAGCTTCTCCAGCAGCGGGCCAAGGGTTTGGCCACGCTGTTGATCTCCGAAGATCTCGACGAGGTTAAAGCGATGTCGGACCGCATTGTTGTTTTATTTAACGGCGAAATCATGGGGATCGTGCATAGTGATGAAGTGACAACCGAAGAGCTGGGTTTAATGATGGCCGGAGAAAAACGGCTCGAGCCTATGAATTAGTCACGCCAGATAAGTGGACTGAGTGCGGCCGGCGCCCTGGCGAGTGTGAAGCAAAGCTCCCCAATGCTTCCACAGCTGCCGGTCACGAAGAGGGGATTTCGTCAAAAGGAGCTGGGTTTTGTTTGGTGCCGTGCTGACGTATCATGATTGATTAATTTTCACCGCCGAGGGCACGGAGAACGCTGCGGAATGGTCTTTCAAAAATCTCTGCGTTCTTTGCGCCCTCCGCGGTGATTTTCCTAAACAGCGACACCAAATAGAAACCACTCCAATCTGGAGATGTGATTATGAAATTTTTACTCAACGGGCAGGTAAAAGAATATGGGGGTGATCCGGATCTGGACCTGATGACCTATCTGCGCGAGCATGAAGGCATCCTGTCACCCAAAAACGGCTGCGCCCCTCAGGCGGCCTGCGGCTGCTGTGTGGTGCAGCTCGATGATAAGGCGGTTCTTTCCTGCGTGACCAAGATGAGCCGAGTGGCCGACGGGGCCGTGACGACGATTGAAGGATTGAGCGAGTATCAGCAGGGAGTTTACGCCAACTCCTTTGTCGCCTGCGGCGGCGTGCAGTGTGGTTTCTGTATTCCGGGCATTGTCATGCAGTCTCACGTCCTCATTGGCAAGAACCCGGAGCCCGGCCGGGCTGATATCGAAAAAGCGCTGACGCCCAATCTGTGTCGCTGTACCGGCTACAAAAAGATTGTTGATTCGGTGTCCTGCGCGGCCGAGGCCCTGCGCAAGGAAGAAGAAGTGGCGCTGCCGGAAAACGACGGCCGGGTGGGCTCTCGCCAGCCCAAATACCAGGCGCAGAAGCTGGTTCTGGGGCAGCATCACTACGTCGATGACATTCGCCTGCCAGGCATGAAGATCGGCGCTCTAAAATTTAGCGATCACCCGCGAGCCAGGGTCTTAAAAATTGATGTCGCCGCGGCCGAAGCCCATGAGGGCGTGCTGCGCATTTTCACGGCCGCCGATTTTCCCGGCGACCGCTTTGTCGGTCTGATTAAGCAGGATTGGCCCCAGATGATCGCCGAAGGGGAAATCACCCGCTATGTCGGTGACGTTCTGGCTCTCGTGGTGGCGGAATCAGATGCCATCGCCCGGGAAGCGGTGGCCAAAATCGATGTTGACTATGAAGTGCTGGAGCCGATTGTCGACATGCACGAGGCCAAAAAGGAAAGCGCCCCAGCGGTTCACGATAGCGGCAGCAACGTGCTCTCCAAGACGGTCACCAGCCGGGGTGATCTGGCTAAGGCCAAAGATCAGGCGGCGTTTACCGCCACCGGCGTCTTCCAGACCCAGATGATCGAGCATGGCTTTATGGAGCCGGAGTGCGCCATCGCCTATCCATCAGGTGACGGGGTAGAGGTGCTTTCCCAGGGGCAGGGGGTTTATGAAGATCGCCAGCAGATCGCCAAACTGCTGGGTCTGCCGATCGACAAAATACGCGTCAAGATGGTGCCCAACGGCGGCGGCTTTGGCGGCAAAGAAGATCTGAGCGCCCAGGGGCACGCGGCGCTGGCCGCTTATCTCATGCAGCAGCCGGTCAAGGTGCGCTTTACCCGCGATGAATCCATTGCGTTTCACCCCAAACGCCACCCGATTTGGATGGAATACACGATTGGCTGTGATGAAGCCGGCCGCCTGACTTTTTGCGAAGTGGAATTTGTCGGAGACACCGGCGCTTACGCCTCGGTCGGGATGAAAGTGCTCGAGCGCTCGGCCGGGCACGCCACCGGGGCGTACAATTTCCCGGTGACCGACGTGACCAGCACGGCGGTCTACACCAACAATCTGCCGTGTGGGGCGATGCGCGGGTTTGGGGTGAATCAGGCCGCTTTTGGGCTGGAAAGCCTGATCGATGAGCTATGTGAAAAAGGGGGGTTTGACCGCTGGCAGTTCCGCTATGATAACGCCCTCGACGATGGGGATATGACGGCTACCGGACAGGTTATCGAAGCGGGAGCGGGAGCCAAAGCCACGCTCCTGGCCGTCAAAGATGAATTTCAAAGCGCGGCGTATGCCGGGATCGCCTGCGGCATCAAAAATACCGGTATCGGCAACGGCATGCCGGACGCTTCATCGGCGCGCATTACCATCCAATCGGCCGACAAAATCGTTATCGATCACGGCTGGACGGAGATGGGTCAGGGGGTCAACACCATTGCCTTACAGGTGGTATGCAGCGAGACCGGCCTGGCTCCCGACCTGTTTGACGTGCGCATCGACACCGAATCAGAGCAAAAGGCCGGCATGACCACCGCCTCGCGAGCAACGTCGCTGGTGGGGAACGCGTTAATCGACGCCTGCCGGGAACTCAAGGCAGATTTGCAGCAGCACGATTTATCTGAGCTGGTCGGCCGGCAGTACGATGGGGAATTTGTCGTGGACTGGACCACCAAGCCAGGGGCGATGGTTGAAAAAGTGTACACCCACTACTCGTACAGCTACGCCACCCAGCTGGTGATTCTGGACGAGGAGACCGGCCGCGTGAAGAAGATTGTGGCCGCGCACGATGCCGGCAAAATCTTTAACCCAACCCTTTTTGAAGGGCAGCTTGAAGGATCAATTCACATGGGGCTGGGGTATGCCATCAGCGAGGAGTTAAAGATGGAAAACGGCCGCCCCAAGAGCACCCGCCTGCGCGATGTGGGCATTTTGCGGGCCAAAGAGATGCCGGAAATGGAGATCATCGGGGTCGAAGTGCCCGATCCTTACGGCCCTTATGGGGCCAAAGGTGTCGGCGAAATTGGCCTCGTGCCCACGGCCGGGGCGGTGGCCAACGCCCTTTACCAGTTTGACGGGGTGCGCCGCTATGAACTGCCCATGCGCATTCCCCGCCGCGGCCTGAAGAAGCGGGCCAACGGCCGCTAGCATTTTGAAAAAATCGTCCGCAGATTACGCAGATTTTCACAGATATAAACAAAAAATCTGCGTAATCTGCGGACAAAATTTCAAAAACAAACGGCAAGGAGGAAAAAGTGGGAACCTTAATTACCAACGTGACGGTATTCACCAACGACGATCAAAACACCGTCCTGCACGATCAGGCGGTGGCGATCGACGGCACGCGCATCGCGGCCGTGGGGCCGGAAGCGGAGCTCAAAGCCCAATACGACGGCTTCACTGACTTAGACGGCGGCGGCCGGCTGCTGATGCCCGGTTTTACCAACGCCCACATGCACTTCTATGGCATGTACGCTCGGGGAATGGCCCTCAATCACACCCCGACTAATTTTCACGAAATTCTCAAATACCTGTGGTGGGCGCTTGACAAGGTGCTCGATGACGAGGCGGTGTATTTCAGCGCCCTGATTCCGGCCATCACCGCTGTGCGCCACGGCGTAACCTCGATCATCGATCATCACGCCAGCCCCAACGCCTGTGCCGGCAGCCTCGACAAGATCGAAGAGGCACTCCGGCAGGTCGGGGTGCGCGCCCTGTTGTGCTACGAAACATCGGATCGGGACGGCAAGGAGATTCGGGATGCCGGTCTGGCTGAAAACGAACGCTACATGCGCAAGTGTCAGGTGGCCAGGGCGGCCGATCCGGATCATTTATTTGACGGGATGATGGGGCTGCACGCCTCTTTTACTCTCGATGACGACTCGCTGGAAAATGCGGTAGCCATTGCCCAAGGGCTCAACCGCGGCTGCCACATTCACATGCTCGAAGATTTTGTCGACGAGACCCTGACCAAAGAAAAATACGGCCGCTCGGTTGTGGAGCGGCTGGCGCATTTTGGCGTATTAGATGAGAAAAGCATCACCGCTCACGGCATTTTTCTGGATGATCACAGCCGGAAACTGCTGGCCGACAGCGACACGATTGTCGTTCATCAGGCGCAGTCAAACATGAACAACGCCGTCGGCCGGGCCGACGTTTTCGCGCTGCTGGAGCAGGGAATTACGGTGGGGCTGGGCACCGACGGCATGACCCCGGACGTGCGCCGGGAGATCATGACCGGTTACCTAATGCACAAACATCACGTCAGCGACAATAATCTGGGCTGGGTGGAATACGAGACGATGGCCATGAAAAACAATCCGGCGATCTACCGGCGGCTGACCGGCCAGCAGGTGGGACGGGTTGAAGCCGGTTATCTGGCCGACCTGATTCTGGTTGATTATTATCCACCCACAGCGTTTACCGGCGGCAATTTCTGGGGTCACTTTCTGTTTGGGATGGTGGACGCAGATGTGGATACGACGATCATCAACGGCCGGATCGTCATGCACAATAAACAGATGCCCGGTTTCGACGAAGGCGATATCGCTGCCAAATCACGAGTTGTGGCTCGGCGGGTGTGGCAGCGGTACAGCGAGGCCGGCTAAGAAATGAGTACCCTACTGCTTAAAAACGCCCGGCTGCTGATCACGATGAACGACGGCCGGGAGACGTTCCCCAATGGGGCGCTGTTTGTGCGCGATAACGGGATCGAGTGGGTGGGAGATTCGGGCGCGATTCCGGCCGCCTATCAAACGGCCGAGCGGGTGATCGACGCCACGGACAAGGTGGTTCTGCCCGGTCTGGTCAACACCCATCACCACCTCTACCAAACCCTGACCCGTGCCCTGGCCCCGAACGACGGGCTGTTTAACTGGCTCAAAACCCTTTACCCGATCTGGGCCCGCATGGATGGGGAGGCGGTGTACGTCAGCGCCCTGATCGGCATGGCCGAGCTGATTTTGAGCGGCTGCACTACCGCCAGCGATCACCTGTATTTGTTTCCGAATGGAGCAAAGCTCGATGATGAAATTCGGGCCGCGCAGGAGCTGGGGTTTCGCTTCCATGCCGCCCGCGGCTCGATGTCGCTTGGCGAAAGCGACGGTGGGCTGCCGCCCGACTCGGTCGTTGAAGATGAACAGGCGATTTTGCACGACACCCGGCGGGTTATCGAGCGGTTTCACGATCCACAGCAGCGGGCCATGATCCGCGTTGTGGTTGCCCCCTGCTCTCCCTTTTCGGTGACGCCAGATTTGATGCGCGAGTCGGCCCGGCTGGCCCGCGCCTACGGGGTTACCCTGCACACCCACCTGGCCGAAACCAAAGACGAAGAAGAATTTTGCCTGGAGACGTTTGGCTATCGGCCGGCCGCTTATGCTGAACAGCTGGAGTGGGTGGGCGACGACGTCTGGTGGGCGCACGCCGTTCACGTCGATCATGAAGAAATCGAACTCATGGCCCGCACCCACACCGGGGCAGCCCACTGCCCGTGCAGCAATATGCGTCTGGCCAGCGGTATTGCCCCGGTGCGCCGCTGGATCGATCGACAGGTGCGGGTGGGTTTGGGGGTTGACGGATCGGCGAGCAACGATGGCTCCCACATGCTCAACGAAGCCCGCCAGGCGCTGCTGCTGCAGCGGGTGCTGGGTGGGGCGTCGGCCCTGACCGTCGAGGAGGCGCTGTGGCTGGGTACGCGGGGTGGCGCTCAGGTTCTAAAGCGAGACGACATCGGCAGCCTGGAGGTAGGGAAAGCGGCCGATTTTATCGCCTTTGACTTAAACCAGCTGCCCTATGCCGGTGCGCAGCACGATCCGCTGGCCGCGCTGATTTTTTGCGCGCCGCAGCAGGTTGATTTATCGGTCATCAACGGCCGAATTATTGTTGAAGATGGCGAGCTTCGTTCGCTCGATATTGCGCCGGTTATTCAGCGGCACAATCAAATTAGTCATCAGATCATTAACGGTTGAACTGAAAGGAGACACCATGTCCAAAGATAGAGTTGCTCTGTATTTGCAAGACGCCCATTCTTTACAGGAAGGGATTGAATTGGCTAAATATGCGGAAGAAAAGGGGTTTGAAGCGGTTTGGCAGGCGGAAAGTCGGCTCGTACGCGACTGTATAGTGCCGATGGCCGCCTTTGCTTCACATACCACCACGCTCAAGGTGGCCAGCGGGGTGACCAATAACTGGACCCGCAACATCGGCCTCCTGGCGGCTACCTTTCTAACGCTGGATGACCTGGCTCAGGATCGGATTATTTGCGGAATTGGCGCCTGGTGGGACCCGCTGGCCAGCAAGGTGGGCATTAAACGCCGCAAGCCGCTGACTGCCATGCGCGAGACGGTCGAGGTGCTGCGCCGGCTGCTGGCTGGAGAAAACGTCACCTTTCACGGGGATTTCCACCACGTGACCGATATTCAGCTCGACGTGGTGCACGGCCGTAAAGGGCCGCGTAACGTGCCGATTTATATCGGGGCGACCGGCATGAAGATGATGGAATTAACCGGTGAAATCGCTGACGGAGTCTGTTTGAATTACCTGGTTAATCCAAATTACAACTTGAGAGCGATGGATGCCCTGGAGAAAGGGGCCAAAAAATCCGGCCGATCAATTGACGACATCGACCGGCCGCAGTTGATGATCTGCTCGGTTGATCACGACCGCAAAAAGGCGCTGGACGGGGCCCGCAAGATGATCACGCAATATCTGGGGCAGCAGCCGCATCTCATGAAAGCCAGTGGTGTGAGCCAGGATCTGCTCGACGAGATTCACCAGGTTTTGACCTGGCCGGCCACTGATGAGCAGATCGAATCCGCCATGCACATCGTGCCCGACGACGTGGTGCAAATGTGTACCGCGGCCGGTTCGCCAGATGAGGTTAAGGCCAAAGTGCGGGAATATGTGGCCAACGGCTGCACCTGCCCGATTCTCTACCCGCTGGGTGATGCCCGGCTGATGATCGACATTTTTGCCGACGGCTACAATTAAGCGGTTTAAAGTGAGAAGTAGAAAGTCTAAAGTGGTTGCTCACGAGAGCATGATCCTTCTTTAAACTTTTATCTTTGAACTTTTTACTCGTAAATGATGGTTGAGCTTAATGACCTGATGGCGCTCATGCGCAGCCGGCGGGCGATTCGGCGCTATGAGGACCGGCCGGTTCCCGATGAGCTGCTCGAGCAGCTGCTTGAAGCCGCTGTTTGGGCTCCATCGGCTCACAATCGGCAGCCGTGGCGTTTTGCCGTTCTGACGCAGTGGGATGACAAGGCCCGGTTAGCCCGAGCGATGGGTGATAAGCTGCGGCACGACCGCACGGCCGATGGCGACCCACCAGAAGATATCGAGCGCGACGTGCAGCGTTCGTTTCGCAGAATTACCGGCGCTCCGGTTGTGATTGTGGTGTGTTTGTCGATGGCCGATATGGATGTCTATGCGGACGAGCGGCGGAGCGCGGCCGAAAAACAAATGGCCGTACAGTCAGTGGCCATGGCCGCCCAAAATTTGTGGCTGCTGGCTCACGGCGCCGGTCTGGGCTGCTGCTGGCTGTGTGCCCCGCTTTTTGTGCCGAAGCTGGTTGGCGAGGTGCTCGGTTTGCCGAATGATTGGGAGCCGCAGGGGCTGATGACCCTTGGCTGGCCGGCTCAAAATAGGACAAAAACCCGTCAGCCGCTCCACACCAGAGTAAAATTTTTTTCGAAAAAAAATTGATGAGATTTTAAGCGCTTCATTCTATAAATAATTTTAGCTGTGGAAGGCGGTCCGATGGCGATTTAACCAATCTACATTTGTAGGGGCTTGGCCAGCCAAGCCCCTACACAATGACTTTAGTTTCATTCTGGTCACCTGTCCACAGCTTGAACGCGGCAAGGAATGTTGGCATTGTGGCGATGCGCAAGCGGTTGCCTCTTTGCGACCGCGTCTGGAAGAGTGGACCGACGGTGCCAAGCGGCGGAAATCACTTGACCTCTCACACGATACTCATTCTGAGCAATGATAGGGAGTCTGCGAACGATGAATCAGATTATGAAAGACCTGTCCACCTTTGAGACACCGTTCCCAAGGGGAGGTGGCTTTTTTATCAGCGTGTTTATCGGGTAAAAGGAGATTGAATGAAACAACTGCAGTTAACGGCTCTGCCCGGGGTACCCGAAATCAGACCGGGGGATGATCTGGGCGCGGTCGTTTGTGATGGCTTGGAAGCGGCCGGTATCTCGCCCCAACCTCACGATGTGCTAGCCATCGCCCAAAAAATTGTGTCGAAAGCTGAAAACCGCTTTGTTAATCTGGAAACGATTTCGCCTACAGCTGAAGCACGGGAAGTGGCGCAAAAAACCGGTAAAGATCCTCGTCTCGTCACCGTGATTTTGCGCGAAGCGGCCGGTATTTCTCGCTGGCGGGAGGGGGTGCTCATTACCCGACACCGTCTGGGGTTTGTGAGCGCAAATTCCGGAATTGACCGCTCGAACGTGCCGCAGGGTGATTCCGGGGAGTGGGTGCTGCTGCTGCCGGAAGACCCCGACGGCACCGCTCAGGTGATTCGTCAGGCGGTTTTAGACCGGTTTGGGGTGGCGGTCGGGATTGTGATTACCGATACACACGGCCGGCCGCACCGCCTGGGCACCATTGGCGTGGCCATTGGCGTGGCCGGTTTGACGCCGATTGTAGATAAAAGGGGAATGGTTGATCGGGATGGATACGTTCTGCACGCGACGACTTTAGCCGTCGCTGATGAGATTGCCGCGTCAGCGAGTTTGGTGATGGGAGCCACGACTGAATCGACACCGATTGTGCATTTGAGGGGGCTGACAATAGCCGGAGACGGGCGGGCCAGCGATCAATATCGCTCGGCGGATCGGGATTTGTATGGCTAGGGAGTTGGACTATCCAGGTGCCTCGGGTTTCAAAAGCCGGAGGCACCTAAACCATTGACATGAGACGAGATGATTGATATAGTTATCTATCATGTCATCTCAAAACCAAAATAACACCCTCGCCCCGATTCTTTCAGCCGCCCGCCGCCTCCTGCAGCAGCGAGAAGATTTCACGATGGACGACCTGGCAGCCGAAACCGGGCTATCCCGTGCAACCCTGTATCGCCGCAGCGGCGGCCGGGATGCCCTGCTTAAACGACTGGCCAGGGAAGACGGTCTTGCTGTGGGAGAGTTGAGCAATATACGGGAGCGTATTCTGCTCGCGGTGCGCCGTACGATTAAGAAAGCCGGCTCCTTCAATGTGACCGTTGACCAGGTGGCGGCCGAAGCCGGTGTAGGGGTGGCCACGATATATCGCCATTTTGGGGTTAAAGAGGAACTGCTGCAATCTTTTGTCGAAGAATTGACCCCTCGGCGCGAGGCGCGAGAAATTTTGCTGCGTCCTGGTCCCAATGTTGCTGAGGATTTGACCCGATTTGCCACTCAAACCATCGCTTTTGCCAAGGAATTTCAGGATTTTATCGGGATGGTCTTTTTCCCGGATGACAAAACCAAAGAACTATTAGGTCATTTACAGCCCAATCCGGATCGAACCCTTTCCCGCCTGAAGAAATATTTTGAAGTCCAGATCGCCCGAGGTCGTCTGCGCTCGGCCGATCCGTTCGATCTGGCCACGACCTTTGCCGGGATGGTGCTCGGCATCTCGATTGTTAAGTCGCAATACACCAATGAGCCGATTGGCGAACCGGTCGATCTGGCTCGCAAAATCGTCGATACCTTTTTAAACGGTGCTGCATCGGGTAATGGAGGTCATTCATGAGGACCACCATTATTTCCCTACTCGTATTGGTTGGTATTGTACTTGGATTGGCCCTTTATCAGGGACAGGAAACGTTTCGAATGGGGCTGAGGGCATCGGGTACGCAGACCGTGCTGCGCATTGCCACAGCCCTCGTGCTGCCCCCGCTGGCCGGGATCATCGCTCGCTACCTGGCTCCCCTGTTTAAGCTGCAATAAGAGAAATCCCATGAAATCCCACGTAACCCTTCCCCTCAATACACCCGAAGCCCACCTGGAAAAGGTAGGTGGCAAAGGGGCCAACCTAGCCCGCCTGGCTCGGGCCGGTTTTCCGGTGCCTCCAGGATTCTTAGTCACCACGACCGCTTATCGCAAGTTTGTTACTTCCAACAAGCTGAGCGATCCCATCTCGAGTCGTCTGCAAACTCTCGAAGCGAATGATCCCACCGATTTGCGACAGGCATCTGATGAAATACGAGCGAGTTTTCGGGCCGGCAAACTGCCAAACAGTTTGGCGTCGTCGTTCCGCGATGCCTACCAATCGTTAAACGGCCGGCCGGTGGCAGTTCGTTCATCCGCTACGGCCGAGGATTTGCCCGATTTTTCTTTTGCCGGGCAGCAGGATACTTATCTCAATATCCTCGGTGAAGATTCACTCCTGGAGGCGATTGTCAACTGCTGGGGCAGTTTGTGGACTGCTCGAGCGATCGGATACAGAGCGAGAAATCATATTCCCCATAAAAACGTATCGCTGGCTGTGGTCGTGCAGGAGCTGGTTCCCTCCGATGTTTCCGGGGTACTTTTTACCGCCAATCCGCTAACCGGTAATCGCGGCGAGACGGTGATCGACGCCACCTTGGGGCTGGGTGAAGCCCTGGTGGGCGGTCATGTCGAACCGGATCACTTTGTCGTTGACAGCAGCAGGGGAGAGGTGCTGCATCAGACGATTGGTAAAAAGGCGTTGGTGATGCGTCCGGATCCGGCCGGTGGATTAACCGAAGAAAACGGGGGCGCGGCCGCCGATCAGATTACGCTTAGCGATTCTAAAATTCGGGCGCTTGATGAGCTTGGCCGCAGGGTAGAAAAACTCTACGACACGCCCCAGGATATCGAATGGGCGATCGCTGAAAACGAGATTTATCTGCTGCAGTCCCGGCCGATTACCTCTCTGTATCCGGTGCCGGAGGCGGCCGAATCTGACCATCCTCATCTCTACTTCTCCTTTGCCTCCGTTCAGGGGGTCATGGGACCGATAACCCCACTGGGTCAGGACGCGATTCGCCTGCTTTTCGCCGGCGCGGGCGAATTATTTGACGTCCAAGCCACGCATCAAAACCAGGTGGTTATTCAGGAGGCCGGTCACCGATTGTGGGTTAATTTAACCGGAATGGTTCGCCATCCACTTGGTTATCGGCTGATCAAGCGGATGATAACCGGAGTAGACCCGGGAGCGGCGCAGGCGATCAACACCCTGGCCGATGATCCTCAATTTATGTTTGGCAAGGGGCGAATGCGCTGGTCGACGGTGCGGCGAGTGGCCCATTTTGCCCGGCCGGTTGTCCGGCGTATCTATCACAACATGCGGCATCCGGATGGCAAGGCCAAAGAAATCGAGCGCCTGAGCCATCAGGAAATTGAGCGCGTTGCGGCCGAAGGGCGAAACGTGGTGATTGGCCCCGGCCGGCCGAGCGGATTTGCTCAATTTTTCAGACAGATGCGCCGGGGATTTATTTTTGCCGTTCCCAACGTGTTTTCCGGCGTTGTTCCGGGATTAATTTCTCTTCTGATACTGCATCGGCTGGCCAAACGCTTGGACGTATCGCCTGATTTGATCCTGGAAATAACCCGGGGGTTACCCAACAACGTGACCACCGAAATGGATCTTGATTTGTGGGAAACCGCGCGGGTGATTCGTCGTGATCCGGCCGCGTTTGACCTGTTTGAACAAACCACTTCCGATCAGCTGGCAGAGCTGTATCAGGCTGGGCGACTCCCATCCACTGCGCAAGAGGCGGTGGCCGTTTTCCTCAAAGAATACGGCATGCGCGGCGTAGGTGAAATTGATTTTGGCCGGCCGCGCTGGCGGGAAAATCCGGCTTCGATTATGCAGTCGCTGCAGAGCTATCTCAAAATCGATCAGCCGGAGCTGGCCCCCAGCGTGGTGTTTAAGCGCGGTGAAGCGGCGGCCGAGGAAGCTGCGACCAGGCTGGAAGAAGCGGCCCGCGGTTCGTTTGGCGGCCGATTTAAGGCGCGGCTGGTGCGGGCGCTGGTCAGGCGGGCCAGAGCGCTGGCCGGTCTGCGGGAAAGTCCCAAATTTCACATTATTCGCCTGATGGGGGTCATTCGCGAACGTTTATTGGCGGCCGGTGCTCAGCTGGCAGCCCTCGGTGAAATCGAGCAGGCGGATGACCTGCTTTTTCTCACCTTTGATGAGCTGGTAGCCCTTGATGGAAATGAATCAAGAGATTGGAAACGGTTAATCGCCGAACGACGCGATGATTATCAGCGGGAGATGGGTCGCAAACAGATTCCGCGGATTTTGATCAGCGACGGCCGGGCTTTTTACGAAGGGATATTGGCCCCGGCTGACGGCAGTGGCGGCCTGGCGGGCAGCCCGGTGTCCCCCGGTGTCAGCGAAGGGGTGGTGCGGATCGTATTTGATCCCCATGATGCCAACCTTCAGCCCGGGGAAATTCTCGTCTGTGAGGGAACCGATCCGGCATGGACACCTCTCTTCCTAGCGGCCGGCGGTCTGATTATGGAGGTTGGTGGGCTGATGACCCATGGGGCGATTGTGGCTCGGGAATATGGGATTCCGGCCGTGGTCGGGGTTGATCAGGCGACCAGCCGTCTGCAAACCGGTCAGCGGGTGCGGGTTGACGGCAGCAGCGGCCAGATCACCCTGCTTGAACCCTAAAGAAAAAAGGCCGGCCGCACATGTGAACGCGCGGCCGGCCGGGGACCAAAAACAGGTCAGAGGGCTATTCGGGCGGGATCAAAACGGTATCGATCACGTGAATGATCCCGTTTTTAGCCACGACGTCCTTGATAATAATCATGGAGGTGTCGTTCAGGTAAATATCGTTCTCAAATACCTTGATGCCAACTTTATCGCCGTTGAGCATCATTTTTTCGGTCATGGAGCGAGCTTCTTGTGATCCGAGCAGGCCGTCCGCCACGTGATAGAGCAGCACGTCGGTCAGCGCACCATCGGGATCGGCCAAGAGGGCATCTAAGGTGCCCGTTGGCAATTTTGCAAACGCTTCATTGGTTGGGGCAAACACGGTAAACGGTCCTTCACCGGCCAGGGTGTCGGCCAGACCGGCCGCCTGAACGGCCGCCAGAAGGGTGGTGAAGCGGCAGTCGGCCACCACAATTTCCGTGATGGTCAAATCTTCGTAGTCAGTTTCCTCATCACATGAAACAACCAGAGGGGCTGCTTCCGGTTCCGGCATCATCGATGGCGGAATCAGGACCTCGTTAATCACGTGAATCCGGCCGTTGGAGGCCAGGATGTCCGGCACAATTACTTTGGCTACATCATTGAGGTAGATCTCGTTTTCAAAGACCTTGATAAACAGCGTTTCACCCTCAATTGTCTCTACTTCGCGCTCGACAAAAGCCTCTTCTTTGCTCAGATCACCAGACAGTACGTGATAGAGCAGCACTTTCCGCAGGGTCGTTGGATCATCCAGCAGATCATCGAGCAGCCCATCCGGTAGGTTAGCAAACGCTTCATCGGTGGGGGCAAAAACGGTCATTTCGCCGGAGGCGGCCAGGTCAAAAGTGAGATCGGTTACCGTCAGGGCGGTCACCAGCGTGTCGAAGCGCCCATCGGCCGCGGCGATATCGACAATCGTGTCTCCTCCAGGAACCGGATCCACATCACCCATTTCTTCGCGAACCATCTGGGTGCGGATCACAGGCGGCAGAAGAACGGTATCGATGGCGTGTACGCGGCCGTTCATGCCGATGATGTCCGCTTCAATCACCTTTGAATCGTCGTTGAGATAGACATCATCCTCAAAGATTTTGATTCGTACCTCTTCCCCGTTTAGCATGGTTGCCTCGGTCAGGGTTGCCGCGGTCTCCGGACCGATATCTCCTTCGAGAACGTGATAAAGCAGGACATCGGTCAGCATTTTATTGTCGGCCAGCAGCCCGTCAAGCGTTCCCTCAGGCAGCTTGGCAAACGCCTCATCAGTTGGAGCAAATACGGTGAAGGGGCCGTGTTCCGCGATATTACCGGCGATTCCGGCCGCCGTCAGCGCTGCTTCAAGGGTGTCAAAATCTGGATCAGCAACAACCAGGTCAACGATAGAGGGCAGATCCTCGCGAGGGTCCCAATCCTCTTCCGCCAGGGCGGTTGGAGCCATACAGAGTCCGACCAATAACAAGGCCATTAACAGCAGAACCTTTTTCATTGATTTAACTCCAGCCCTGCGACTCGCACACCAAACAATCAAAAAAAGGTGTGGACCGCAAGGGCGAAAACAAATTTTAAGAACACATATTGGGTAATAATGAGTAAAACGCAGACTATCTTTTAATGTATCAAAAAAGAAATGCGTTTCTGAGTGAGTAATGTCATATTCCGGAACGCAAAAAGTCACCTGAGGATGATGGTGTAGGCCCTCTTGGTTTCGCCATTAACCGCTGCCTTCAGAATCCAAAGCGGCTGCATCGATCATGGCCTCGGCTAACATGGTGTAGGCGGCCGTCCATGCTTCTTCAACCTCAGATGTGAAGCGGTCACCCAACCCCTGGGCCAGGGCCCATATCAGGGCCGCACCTACCGTCTGATAATGTTCCGGTTGGGTGCCGTAACCCACGTGACGTATGCCCAGAGCCTGCACGGCCGGCAAAATGGTTTCAGGCTCGTTTAAACCGCTAACCACAAAGGCCAAGGTGCTCATCAGCTTCATCTTCTGCTCACTCATATCTTCTTTAAAGTAAGGACGCAGAGATGGATCAAGTTCAAAGAGGCGATCGTAAAATAAGTTGGAGGCTGCCTCGGTGATCGGCTTTACAAGCTCAAAACTTTGCTGCACGTGCTCAATTTGTTTTTGGTTCATGATGACTGTTTCCCTTATCTAATTGGTCATGGAGAAATAAAAATAGCCCCGAAATCGAGCCAAATGTATGGGTTTCCTGTGTGTTGATTGAAGTGACAGACGCCCGCCAGGGCGTTTCCGGATGATCACGCCAAATCCGCACCAGAAATGATTTGTAGTTTGAGGTCCACACATCGTCCCTTTTGGCGTCATGGTCTGAGTTGGGCGTTAAAGTACCTGACATGATTAGCAGTATAAGGAGGAGGCGTAGCCAAAACGTTCCCAAATTTTCACCGCTATTATTGCTGCTATAATGAAGCGCATGATCCGGCTCAATTTGACCCTGTTTGGCAGCTTCGCCGCTTCTATCGCCGACCAGCCGCTTACCCGATTTCGAACCGACAAAATGCGGGCCCTCGTGGCGTATCTGGCCATCAATGAAGATCGGCCGTTTCGAAGAGAGCTGCTGGCGGCACTCCTGTGGCCGGAATGGCCTGACGACGCTGCCCGGCGCAACCTGCGGCAAACCATTCATCGGCTGCGCCAGATGCTGGACAAGGCCGCGCCCGATTTAAGCGGGCGTTTATTGACGATGACCCGTCAAACGGTTCAGCTAAATGGCGCGGCCGTCCGGGTCGACGTCACCCAATTTCAAAAACACCTGCAGGCTACCGAAACCCATTCCCATATCGATTTGCATCACTGTACCCAATGCCTGACGCATATGCAGCAGGCGGCAGATTTATACCAGGGGGATTTCTTAATGGGGTTTGGGATCAAGGATGCGTTTCCATTTGAAGAGTGGTTGATTATGCAGCGCGATCAGCTGCAGCAGCAGATGCTGATGCTGCTGGATGAATTGTCCAGCGCTTATGAGCAGCAGGGCGAGTATGAAAAAGGGCAGCGGGCCGCCCACCAACAGGTTCAAATTGCTCCCTGGCGCGAATCCGCTCACCGACAGCTGATGCGCCTTTACATGCTGCAAAAAGATCGCCCATCGGCTCTGGCTCAATATGAAAGCTGTCGCCAGCTGCTGGCTCAGGAGCTGGCTGTAGACCCGTCAGCTGAGACGATGCAGCTGTGGCAGCAGATCAAGGACGGTTCCTTCCAGGCGGCCGTTTCACCCCATACCCCAACCCACGGTTTTCCCGTTCAGCTTACCCCTTTTATCGGCCGTCAAGACGAAATCAGCCAGGTTCTAACCCACCTCGCCAATCAGGAATGCCGCCTGCTGACCCTGATCGGTCCGGGCGGTATTGGTAAAACCCGTCTGAGCATTCAGGTTGTTCAGGAGTTGAGCAGCACGTCAAGCCGCTATCGGGACGGTGCCTACTTCATTCCTTTAGCGGCCGTCAGCGATGAAGAGCGGCTTTTTCAGACGATCGCCCAACATTTAAACATACAGCTTGGCGAGCAAGCCACCCCCCGACAGCAGCTGCTGGCGTATTTGCATGATAAATCGCTGCTGCTGGTGTGCGACAATTTTGAGCAGATTGTGGCCGGGGCCGATCAGCTGGCCGAAATTGTGCGCCAGGCTCCAGGTGTGCAAATCCTCGTCACTTCCCGACGGCCGCTCAATCTGCAGGCTGAGTGGCGACAGGTTGTTGGTGGGCTGGACTACAGCCAGGGTGCCGCATCGGACGCGGTTTCATTTTTTCAGCGCAGTGCGCAGCGCGTAGCCCCTCAATTTCGACTAAGGAAGGAAGATGTGGCGGCCGTGCTTGATTTGTGCCGGCTGGTCGACGGGATGCCCCTGGCCTTGGAGTTAGCGGCCGCCTGGACTCGCTTAATGGATTGCCCGGCCATTTTGCGGGAAACACAAAAAAGTATCGACTTTCTAACCACATCGAGAGAAGATTTGCCGGCCCGACACCAAAGCATTCGGGCGGTACTGAACCAATCTTGGCAGATGTTGCCCGGCCGTTTGCAGACTGTTCTGGGGCAGATGGCCTTTTTTTCCGGCACCTTCACCCTCGATGCGGCCCTGGCGATTGTGCCCGATCTTTCCGTTCTGGATATCGCTACGTTACTCGATCGATCGCTGCTGGAGTGGCATCCCAACGGCCGGTACCAGATGCACGAACTGCTGCGTCACTTTGCCAGCACCCAACCGGTTTCTCAACTGGATATTTTCCAGGAAAACTTTACCCGTTATTTTCTCAAGTTTGTGGCCGATCAAGGAGAACCGCTGTTAAGTCAAACCCCGCAGCAAGCGGTGACGGTTTTCCAGCAAGATTTGGACAACGTGCGCCAGGCGTGGCAGTGGGCGATCGCCCAAGAAGCGATCGACCTGATAGAGGCAGCCCTCAACGCCCTGGTTGTCTATCATGAATTTCGCGGCTCGTATGATGAGGGTCGCCAGCAGTTTGCGGCCGCCGCCGCGGCCCTGCCCCCCTCCGTGCTGGTGAACCGCCTGCGTCTGGCCGAAGCGCGCTGTTTGGAAGTGTTGGGGGAACCGGCGCAGGCGATTGCGTTAACGCAGGGGGTGGTTGAGGCCAATCGGCCGGAGACACAGCTGCCGGCCCTGATACGATTGGGCCGCCTGTACGAGCGAACAAGCGAATATGATTTAGCCCTTTCAACCCTGGACAATGCGCTCGCCCTGGCTGATGAGCAGGCGGTTGAGGCAGCCCAGATTTGGAATATTTTTGGGATTATTTACCGCTATCGCGGGATGACGGATGAGAGCATTCAGGCGCACCGGAAAGCGCTGACCATCTGCAGCGTTTTGGATGAGCCGCTGGTATTGGCGGAAACCCATGCTGATCTCAGTTTGAGTTACAAAGACAAGGCCGCATACGATGAAGCGGTCATTCATATCGAGCAGGCGCTGACCATCGCCAAAAGACTGGGTCATGATGAACGAATTAGCGGATTCACCCACTCTTTGGGGGTGCTCTACTGGCAGCAGGATAAGCTGGATAAAGCCGCCGCATGTTGGACGCAGTCCATGGCGATCGCCGAGAGGCTCAACTACACCCGGCTGGTGGCGATCTGCTGTAATGGATTGGGGGTAATTGCTCGACGCAATCAGCGCTTTGATGAAGCGCTGCGTTATTTGCGACGGGCGCTGCATCTGGCGCAGCAGCTTGAGGAAAAATCCCTCCAGGCGATCATGTTGGGCATTATTGGCATGGTGTATCAGGACATGGGGGAGTATCAGCCGGCAATCGAACACATGCAGCAGGCGGTGGAGATCGATCGCAGCACGGGGGCGATCAGCGGTGTGGGGCGTCATTTGGGGAACATTGGCGATACGCTAAAGATCCAGCACCGTTATGCGGATGCGCTCCCTTATTTTGAAGAGGCGATCGGATATTTCCGGCAAAGCACCGCCTATTATTATTTATGTTGGGTGTTGATATCGTATGCGGAGTGTTTGCTGGCTCTGGGGCGCGTGGCGGAGGCTGCCAAGGCCAATGGGGAAGGGGGGGCGTTGGCGGCCGAAATCGGCCGGGAGCCTTACCAGCAGATCAGTGTTGAGCTGGCGGCGAAAATCCAGAAACAAAGATAGGCACACCTCACATTTCCTATGAAGTTTTAAAAATCAATC
>JAAUYD010086086.1_pt1 | contig 26667 bp, 26 predicted proteins | sample 7278101 | NCBI WGS metagenome assembly JAAUYD01 (sample SAMN14350128, study PRJNA611818) | marine sediment metagenome | isolation source: surface marine sediment (0.6m) | place: French Polynesia: Moorea | collected 2018-08
CATCAACTAACAACTAACAACTAACAACCATTTTCAACCTAGCCCTCCCACGGTCAAATCCAACAACCAAGCATGAAAATATCTCAAGTGCGACTCCTACACCTAAGCTGTCAACTATCAACCATCAACTAACAACTAACAACTAACAACCATTTTCAATCTAGCCAATCCTTAAAAATTCATACAATCCAAAATCCAAAATTAAATGACTCTTGTAATAGGCTTAATTAGTGGTACATCCGTAGACGGAATTGATGCTGCCTTAGTAGATATTTCCGGTACAGATTTAGACATCAAAATTGAATTAGTCGCTGGGGCTACCTATCCCTACCCACCGGAACTCAGAGAACGTATCTTAGCTGTTTGTGCAGGGGATTCCATCTCCATGTTAGAACTAGCACAATTGGATGATGCGATCGCTACTTGTTTTGCTGAGGCTGCACAAACCATTCAAATCGGTCAACCCTCAGCATCTCTCATCGGCTCCCACGGTCAAACTGTGTATCATCGACCACCACATACAGGGGAGAATACACCCCTTGGTTACAGCCTACAACTCGGACGAGGGTCAGTGATTGCTAATCTCACTGGTATTACCACTGTGAATAACTTCCGGGCAGCAGATATCTCCGTAGGTGGCCATGGCGCTCCCCTTGTCCCTCGTGTGGACGCTGCTTTATTATCCCATCCCCAAAAGGATAGATGTATCCAAAATATTGGTGGTATTGGTAATGTTACTTATATGCCTTCCCGGAATAACAACTGGTTAACAAAAATTCAAGCTTGGGATACGGGCCCAGGAAATAGCCTATTAGATTTAGCAGTACACCATTTAAGTGGGGGGACTCAAACCTACGACAAGGATGGAGCTTGGGCTGCTAGTGGTACTCCTTGCCAGCCACTAGTTACACAATGGCTACAACAAGAATACTTTCACTTACCACCACCAAAATCTACGGGTCGAGAGTTATTTGGTAAGGATTACTGGGAACAATGTTTACAGGATGCTCTATCATATCAACTCTCACCAGCCGATATACTGGCAACTTTAACGGAACTTACTGCCGCTAGTATTGCTCACAGTTATCATAGCTTTTTGTCACAAATGCCACAACAGGTATTGTTGGGTGGAGGTGGGAGCCGCAATCTTTACTTAAAACATAGATTGCAACTTTTATTACCACTTGTGCCTGTATTAACCACAGACGAACTAGGGTTAAGTGCGGATTTTAAAGAAGCGATCGCCTTTGCTGTCTTAGCATACTGGCGACAGCTAAGTATTCCCGGCAATTTACCTAGTGCCACGGGAGCTAAACTTGATGTACCTTTAGGTGAAATATACAAGCCATTGGAGATATCTATTACGTAGGTCTTTGGGTATAGCTATAGTATATTTAATTTCCATCCGATATTTTTTCTTAGTCATGGAATAATAGGTAAAAAATAATTTTTGCCATCAATTGCTCATCCAGTAACATTTCTCATCTGGATCAAAGCAAGCTACATAGATTCAATAGTCTCAATATAGTAAAAGTACTTATAATTGATAAAAAAATGTAATTAAAATGACTCATACTTTTTTATTGGAACCAGGACGTTGGATATTGCAAGGAAGTTGGCTAGAACGTAATCACATGCCAATTAACCTTAAGGGGATGATCCTGGTGGCGTGGAATCGAGATAATTGGTTCACAATGGCTACAAAATTGATCTTCCCTGATAGCGATCGCCCTGATATTGCTTCCCAGTACAAAGGTCGTCTAGATAATGGAGAACGTCAGTATACTTTTTTACTGCAACATGGTTTTTTGGGGCAAGTGGAAGGAGAAGGTTGGATTTGTCCAGATACTATTGTGCAGCGTTATTGGGTATTGAGTGATAAACAACGGCGTAGCGGTTTTGAGACCCTACATCGAGTTAACAATGATACTTACTACTTAACTAGTGGAATTCTAGCAGGTCATTTTCTCAATACTACGATGGAAGCTAGTGTAGAGCGTCAACCAAGTAAATAAAATAAATTGGGCACAATATTTGGGCACAATAAACTATCAGGGCATCAAAACATTTTAATTATCAGGGCATCAAAATATCTTATGGATCTTCATTCATCTATGGCATAACTGATCTGAAGATGTGTATCTCTTAAATTTGGTAAACCTGGATGTCAACGAATTTCTTATTTTTTGGCTAATTTTTCACCCATATTACAGTTACAATTCACCTATTTTCCAGAACATAAAAAAGTTTATTACCCAAATTAGAATGCATTAACTTGTGTTTATACAAACATATTTTCTATCACAGGGCATCTTTATAACCTAATACTATTTTGGATTTTGGATTTTGGATTTTAGATTTCCCCTCTTGGGGGATAGCAGGGAGATTTTAGATTTACCGATTGTGAAAGAGCTACTGGATAAACTTTTTTTCACCCTTCTATCTGCCCCATTCTTTTTGTAATTGGTACAAAAAATAAAAATATATCCTCATTTATTTTGATTAAACAGTAATTTTTTTTAATATGAAAGTCAAAACTACTATGGCAGACCCCAATATTGGTCACTTGCTCATGAACCGTTACAAGCTCCAAGAACTAGTGGGCACCGGAGCCATGGGTAGGGTTTATCTGGCTCAAGACTTATTATTAGGAGGAGTGCCTGTAGCAGTTAAATTTCTTTCATTATCAATGCAAAATCCCAAAATGCGAATGCAGGAGCGTTTTGAGCGCGAAGCAAAAACCTGTGCGTTGTTGGGACAACGAAGTATTCACATTGTACGGGTAATGGACTATGGGGTAGATGAGAAGAAAACACCATTCTATGTGATGGAATACTTAGAAGGTACTAGCCTCAGCAGTGTTATCCGCACCCAAGCTCCATCTTTAACTAGATTCTTAAGCATGGCACGACAAATATGCCTGGGTTTGCAATGTGCCCATGACGGTATTCCCATAGATGGCAAAAATGTCCCTATTATTCATCGTGATATCAAACCCAGTAATATGCTGGTGCTCCACGATCCTAGTTTGGGAGAGTTAGTCAAAGTCCTCGACTTTGGCATTGCTAAATTAGTCCTGTCAGATAGCGAACAAACTAAATATTATTTAGGAACCCTAGCTTATTCTTCCCCCGAACAAATGGAAGGAAAGGAACTAGATAACCGTTCCGATATTTATAGTTTGGGAGTGATGATGTTTGAAATGCTCACAAGCAAAATGCCTTTTTTGCCAGAAACTCACTCCTTTGGGGGCTGGTATAAAATACATCATTACCAACAACCCAGCAGTTTTGCTAAGGTTGCTCCCCATATACAAATACCAAAAGAGCTAGAAGAATTAGTGTTGAGTTGTTTGGCAAAATCACCAAGCGATCGACCCCAAAATATTAGCCATATTGTTCAGGTATTATCTCAGCTAGAGCAGAAAGCTAACGCTAGCAGTGATTCCACCCCTATTAATAATTTTGTCAAGATAGAACCAGAAAAGTCCCAAACTCCTATTCAGATAAAAGCAAGTCCTGGGAGTCAAGACGCTCAAGATAGCTTGTCCTCAATATCCGATCGGGAAACTGTCTGTGCGCCGAGGAATTTACCCCAGGTTAACCACTCAATATCATATCCACAACTAGATCAACAAGTTTTTTGGCCTACAAATAAACCAATCGCCAATATTGTTTTTCCCCAATTAATGCAGAAAAACGAAGAATTAATACCTACATTATGGATAATGTTATCCAAACAGGAAATTCAAAAGCGTTTAACTTGCACGCGATATAATCAATTTTTGTTTATTACGAATCCTCATCCCATGGTTCTGTGGATTACAGTCATATATAATCACAAACATGGTGCAAAATGGCTACCTTATTATTTGGATCTAAAAAGCACTTTTGGACAACAAATCAGCACTTTACTGGGAAAGGTCGGTCATTATAAATTACTATTTTTTACCCAAGAAAAACCACACGATTGCAATCATACTCTAAATTCTACTATTGCAACTGACCAACAGCAAAAGCTGCAAAAATGGGTACAAATGAGTAATACTATTGTTTCTACTGCCAACCCCCAGATGAGTAAAAGTTTACTCAAAAGAGAATACGAAAAAATCAAGTCGGAAATGTCAGTTAAGTTAGCAGCTATGAGTACAAATTCCTCAGTCTACCTATCAGTTGACAGCTAAATAACCTCACCCTTACGGGAAGCTTTTTGTTGCTTGATTCTCAAAACTGCCAAGAGTTTTTTCACTGGAGCGGTCTTATTTTACCGAAAAAACCTGGGTTTAAAGCCCCTACGTTCGATTCATCTTCCAGCAATCGTGCTGGTATGCTGGGAGTCCCCTCGCCCAAGAAGGGTAGACAGAACAGCTAGGAAATCTACAACATTAAGTTTTATAAAAAATCACTGGTTTCCAGCTTGAATATAACCTGACTTAGATATACAATTGTTCTGGACATTTGAAAGTTTTGTGTCGAACTTAATCATCCAGCATAATTGTGGCGCTCGCAAAGACACTTAAGAGGTTATAAGTGGTCTTTTAGCTGGGTAGCAGTTTTGTAGCTCTACACTGCTGAACTATTGATTAAGTACTTTTCCTTGCTGATGGGGACTTGAACTTAAGAAGTGAGTTTTGTGCTTATTTTATAGTTGACGCCCCGACATCCCCAGCTCTTTTCCGATTGGGAACCAAGCAAGAGAAGGAGGTCGCCCACTGCGACATTGCCCAATTATCTATGCCAAAGTGGAGCCTGAATCTAAGCCCCATTGGTGCTTGAGAAGTTCTTTGTAAGTAGCCTCCCTGACAACCATTTGTTCATAGAGTTTGACAAGAAAGTCTTGAGCTTGTTCGTGGCTCATACCTTTTACCTGGGTGGCAAATGAGCGGATGCTGAACTGCTGTTCTAAGGATAGTTTGGGATTGTTCATTAAGATTGACTCCAAAAACAACGTTAGTTTGTTTGATTGAAATTACAAAAAGTAACCTCAATAGTGGGATTCCCTAACAAGAGAATACCAAAACAGTACCCATGTTCTAACAAGATAACAATTTAGTGGATAAAGTGCCCATAGTAATATGGGTAATTTTGCTCGCTTAACCTTGCTATAATTGAACTAATGATATAAGATCCAAATCTTCTAGGGCGGATTTCGGCAACCATCAGTTGGGAATTAAAGCTATAAGGTATTAAGGGAGGATGATATTTGTCATCATAATAGGGTAGAAGATGTAAACTGTTTACAACTTTTAATACAACCCCCAGAAATATATTCATTCAGGGGGTCTTAAAATATTTTTAGCAACTTATAAATAGGAAAAAAGCTCAGGCTGAACAAAATACTGAGTATATTTACTAATTTTATTGGGGATGCTTCTAGATATGTTCTGTTAAATTACCGATATTGCATCCAGAAGGGGTACCTCGGAATCCTTATGGGAAGTAGCATATTAACCTACTCCCCAATAAATTAATCTTCAAAAGCGACAATAACCACTGTGATGTTATCATGACCACCTTCTTGTTTCGCTTCTTCTACAAGAAACATAGCGGTTTTGTCCAGTACGTGATTATCTAGGAAGCAGGAGGCAATTTTTTCATCAACTAGTTCTTCAGTTAAGCCATCACTGCACAATAGGAGGAGATCGCTTTTTTCCACATCTAAGGGTTGGACATCAACCTCTATTAGATCTTCACGACCTAAACAACGGGATAATACATGACGGAAGGGATGAGAACGTGCTTCTTCTGGGGAAATTTCACCCATTTTCAAAGCCCGTGCCACCCAAGTATGGTCTTGTGTAATTTGTTGTAATTGGGAGTCCCGGAAACGATAGAGTCTGGAGTCTCCCACATGGGCAAACCAAGGTGATTCTCCTTCTCGAAGCATAACAGCAACTACAGTTGTACCCATATCAGCACGTTCGGGATTATTTTGCTGATCTTGTAAAATAGCTGTATTAGCTTGAAAACAAGCTTTTTCTAATATTTCTTGCCCCGATTCAGGAGAATCCCAATTTTTGAGCAAATATTCTTGAATTTCTTCAGTAGCTATGCGACTAGCTTCCTCTCCTCCCGCATGGCCACCCATGCCATCAGCAACGATAAAAAACCGTGCTTCTGGGTCGGTATAAAAAGCATCTTGATTGCTAGAACGAATCAGCCCTGGATCGCTCAGACCTGTAAACTTAATTTTCATAAATTTATTTCAACATTAATACATACGGTCATAACGGTCTAAGCGTAAAAGTAATCGAATCAACAACCATGATACAGTTGCTGCAATTAAACCAGCAAATACCGCTAACCATATATAATCTTTAAGCAATAAAATTGTGGCAGAAAGGGTAAAACCACTGATAATTACAGAATAAGTCATACTCAATTGGATATTAGTCTGGCGGCGCAGTAAACGCTCGGTTTCAATGGAGCGAAACCGCAGACGCATATCCCCCCGTTCCAGTCGATCGAGGGTATCTTCTAATCTTCGGGGTAATCCTAAAGCTGTGTTGCTCACTTGCACAGCCTGGCGACTCAATTCATTGAGAAAAGTACTCCTCTGCGAATCATTCATATTACTCATAAGCTGCATTGCGTATGGTTTGGCAACTTCCATAAAATTAAATTCGGGGTCTAATCCCTTGCCTACTCCCTCTAAAGTGGAGAAAGCACGCATCACAAAAGTGAAGGTTGCGGGGAACCTAAAAGGCTGATTATAAGCGATTTCATACAAATCGTCACTAATCGCGGCCACGGACTGAGCCTCAAAGGGCTTGTCCATGAAGTTATCTAGCATATATTGCACCGAACGCCTGACTGGGCCCATATCTTCTGTTGGTGCTAAGGCTCCTAAGTTAACCAGGGAATTCACAACTCGCTCGGCATCTTTCTGTGCTACACCAAACAGCGTTTCCATCAGCCCTTCCCGGATATTGGATTTAATTTGTCCCATCATGCCAAAATCATAAAAGATTAAGGCTCCTTCGGGACTAACGGCAATATTCCCAGGATGGGGATCGGCGTGGAAAAAGCCATTATTGAGCAACTGTTGTAAGTAAGCCTTCGCTCCTAGGTTTGCTAAAACTTGCCGATCTAAACCTGCTGCTTCCAAAGCCGCATACTGACTAATTTTGATTCCTGGAACATATTCTAAAGTCAGCACTTTGGTTGAAGCATAACGCCAGTAGACTCGCGGTACTTTTACCCAATCTTCATTACGAAAATTGCGGCGAAAAGTATCAGCATTGCGGCCCTCTTTCAAGTAATCAATTTCTTCCCAGAGAATGCGACAACACTCCTCGTATATCCCCAACCAATCTCGACCCCTGCCCCATTCGGGATGTCTTTGGAAATAATAGGCAATACCTTTGAGAATTTGCAGATCGATTTCAAATAATTTTTTTAACCCGGGACGCTGCACCTTGACAACAACAGCTTCTCCAGTATGTAAGGTGGCTTTATGAACTTGTCCCAAACTAGCAGCGGCAAGGGGAACTGGTTCAAAATTATGAAATAATTGGGGAATTTTGCGGTTCAGTTCTTTTTCGACAATTGCTTCTACTTGTTCGTAGCTAAATGCTGGAACTTTATCTTGGAGTTTAGCTAACTCTTCCACGTATTCACTAGGGAATATATCAGCCCTTGTGGAAAATAATTGGCCAACTTTAATAAAAGTCGGACCTAAATCCAGCAAGGTATTACGGATCCAAACCGCCTGCTGTTTACGTCTAGCAGCGCGTTTATCTTCCGTCACCCCCCCCGAATAACTCCATGATTTTTTGTTTAACCACAGTTTTAACATTAAAGTCAAAACAAATGACCAAATGTCTACAAATCGCCTTCTACTGGAGTAGTTTTCACGATTCCAACGGTATGCTTTGTCTGTATAACCCTTTTCCATATTATGTCTTGCTTACCGCTGGTTACTGAGTGAGTCGCTAGCACTGCTACGGGGAATTCAAAATGCCTCTTTCAAAAAGCCTACATGGTAAGCGTTTTATCCAGTTGCTAATGGGTAGTTGATTTCCGCCGGACTGTACTAGGGAAAAAACACGGTAAGTGGTTGTATTTTGATAACAACAGCCACTTAAGTCTTGAAAGATTGGTCGAATCTGTTTTCTGTTTTGAGTCCACTGGGCATGCATGAGGCCCAATTTGATGATTGGTAATTATTTAACTATTATCTCTGGGGAATTTTTAGTTTTCCAATCTTGTAGATCTCAAATTGCAGTCGCAATGGGAATGCTTAAATTTGACTGCGATAATTTTGTAATTCCGTTCTCAAAAGGGCAATTTCCGCCCGTAATTCATCAATATTGGTTTGTACATCACCGCTTTGAGAGTCAGATGAAGTTGTGGTGTTGGTTGTAATATTAACCTCTGATTCGCGATTCGCCCGTGCTATCACTTCTTCTGTAAACTGATGCATTTGCTCCTTTAATTCCGCATCCAATTTACCCAATTCGCTCAAAGTATCGGTAATACTGCGTTCCAGCCGTTCGTTAATGACTTCGGCCACTGCTCTACCTACGAAAAATGCCTGTACTAGAGGGTTACTCATAAATTTTTGTTACGTTCAGCTGCAACAAAATTATAACTTGACCTTCTATTTTAATGTTAAGAGTTTTTTTGACACTAAGAACTCATGAAAGCTTTCCTCACATCTTCCAGCACATGATCCCATGGGAAAATCATCGACTGTAACCCTTATTATTTGCTAGGGTGGGCAGTTTATCTTACCCTTCCACTTCATTGGTACAAGATATAGGAATCCGGTTTGAATATTGAAAAAATCTAGGTATTTGTAGGGTGTGTTAGACGTAAGTCGTAACGCACCAAAGCCTGACATGATGGTGCGTTGCGCTTCGCTTTAGCGTAGCCATGCCCGGAGGGCTATACTGCACCCTACGTATTTTTCTCCAAATCAAATATGATTCCTATATGTGTTTCCTCTATGCACACTAGTAGTCTGTTGCATTAGATATGATGGGGTTCCCATCACACCCGCCTGGGGTTGAAAACCCCAGTCTAATAGCTAAAGTCGTCTAAAGACGACTGGGAAATACCAATCAAAACTAATGAAAAAGACTACTAGTAGTAGTTCATTGCATTAGTTTTGATGGATGGGTAAAAGATCCCCGTCTTCTAAATCAATATACGCACACTTACATCAATTCCTAGGATAGAAGTCGGGGATCTAAACACCCGTGACTCGTCAAAGCTAATGAAAAGGACTACTAGGAAGGACAGGTATTTACACTGGATAATCTTACGGAGGCTACTTGCCCTAAAGCCTTGAGGAGGAGTCAATCCCCTGCGTTGGGTGATTCACTATGAAAATAATATATCATTTTTATGGTTCTATTTGTTAATTCTTTATACCTTGATAATTGCTTTGATTAATCCTCCCGACCCATAAGCAAATTTAAGCATTGTGACTAGAAAGCGATGAGTAATATTAAGGAATTACACAAAGTCATAATCAAATATTTTGACGAATTTGACTTACAAAAATTAGTCGATTATGAGTTAAATGAAAATTTAGATGTCATAGTTGAGGGAAAGAACCTCGATCAGATAGTTTTCTATTTACTTCGATGGGCTAAGTCACAAGGTAAATTACAGCAGTTAGTTGAAGTTTTATGTAACGAAAAGCCTGAAAATGAATTATTAAAAAAAATCAAAAATAATTTATTTCCCAGCATTTTACATTTTGCTGGTATTGAGCCACATATTGGTTCTATTGCAAGTAATCAATTGAATAATTTATGGTTAATAATTACGGATATTGATTTACGCATTTTGACGAATATATGTAAGATAGCCCTAGAAAATTCTTCCAAAATACAGGATGTATTTGGTAGTTTTCCAGAACTAATTAATCCGAGAAATTTAGGGATATTCAAAACTATACTTTTAGAAAACAATTATACAAATGATAGAGACGTTCCCAGTATTATTGAATTCGCCGAGCGTTTAAGTAAAGAACCAGAAGTATCTCAAGATGTCCGACATAAATTAAAGAACTGGGTAGAAACTTTAGCCAGAGAACTGAATATTAATCTACCAACCTATGAAGAGAGGAAATCATCTACTCTGACTAAGGTTAATTCTTATCTACTAGTTACAGCTAATCCCAGTAGTACGGATACATTTTATCTACAAGCTGAATTAATTCCCAATTATGTACCTAATGATAATAATATAGAACGGATTAAGCTAGAACTCAATAGTGATTCACCTTATATTGAGTGTTCTTTGTCAGATATTGTAGATACAATTTATCAATTTATAAGTATTGCTAAAAGAGAATATCTGTCTAGAGGCTATAATTTAACAATTGAAGTATTTTTACCTTTACAATTTATAGATATCAATATAGATTTAAAAGATGTACCAATTGATTTTGATAGAAAAAGACCTTTTGGTAGTGAATATAGACTGTTAGTACGTTCCCTTGACCGCTTTATTAGTAATGATGGTGAATATTTTAACAGACTATGTTTGAAATGGGAGCAATTTAATCGCTGGATAAAAAACAGTATTTCCCAGGGAGATATACAAACTAAAGTTTACCATATTGCTAAAATTGATGATTGTAATTGGGAAGAGATAGAGGCAGAATTGGAAATAGAAGAAAAATTTGGAGTTAAAATTACTTGTTGTTTACCTGAACATAACTTAGACAAAGAAGATTTATTTATTGCCATTTTCAGAGGAGGAGTGCCAATATTTTTGTGGACAAGATGTGATTTACCTAATGTGGAACAAGAGTTTGATAAGTTATTAAATATTGATTTTTTTAAAAGTGAATTAATTAGGATTGAATCGGTGTGGAAACTTCGCAAGGTAGCTCACTCAAAACGGGATAAAGAAAAATATTTGGGTTATCATTTAGGATTTTTATGCGATAATCCCCATCGAATACCTTTTAATTTGATGCTACAAAATCAATCTCTAATAGAAACAGGTATGTAAAAATTAGTGGTCTGTCTCATAAAATAATATTATGGGTTGGATAATGAACCGCTCCAGGCGCAGAGAGCGCAGAGAAAGAGAAATAGAGATATTCAATTTATCCATCAAAACTAATGGGACAAAGTACTAGATAATTATGACAGATTGGCACTTTTTTCATGGAAATGGCACACAATTGGAAGGGGTGGAAGAGAAATTAAAAAAACTCGAACCTCCACCTTGGCGACGTTTTGGTAAGCACGAAGATATTCCTGATGATAAACGTTGGGATAAGTTGATGAAATTGGTGGATGAAAATGATAAGAATAGAATCAGGGGTGAAAATTTCCGTATTTCTCCCCAGGCGATTGATGTAATTAATGCTGTGAATGCTGCGATTTATTTACGTAGACCATTATTGGTTACGGGTAAACCTGGTTCCGGTAAGACATCTCTAGCTTATGCGATCGCACATGAGTTAAACTTAGGGCCAGTATTATCTTGGGCGATTACTGCTCGTTCCACTTTGCAAGAAGGGCTTTACCGTTATGATGCGATCGCACGATTGCAGGATGTTCAACAAAATGAGAAGCAGGATATTGGTAAGTATATTACATTGGGTGCTTTAGGAACAGCTTTTTTACCTTCTGTTTTGCCAAGGGTTTTGCTAATTGATGAAATTGATAAAAGTGATATTAATCTTCCTAATGATTTATTAAATATTTTTGAAGAGGGAGAATTCCTGATTCCAGAATTGGTGAGACGAGCAAAATCCGTAGAGAAGGATAATTCTGTTGATAAGGGTGAGTTTACAGTTGAAACTCAAGATAGGGATATTGATGTTGTAGTTCAAGGAGGAAGAGTACGCTGTTATTCTTTCCCGATTATTGTTATGACTAGTAATGGAGAAAGAGATTTTCCTCCAGCTTTTAAACGGCGATGCATCAGGATAAAAATGCCTAATCCCCAATCAGAAGCACTCAAAGCAATTGTCAAAGCTCATTTTCAAGATGAGGAACAGCTTTTTCAAGATGCTGAAGGGAAAATTGATGGATTAATTAATGATTTTTTGTCAGATAAAGATAAAAATACCGAACGGGCTACAGACCAATTATTGAATACAATTTATTTATTGACTCGTGATGTTTGTCCAGAATCAGAAGCGGATAAAGAATCGGTAAAAGAGATTTTATTAAAAAGTTTAACTAGTAATGATTAGAGAACAACAAGATCCCACAAAAAGATCCCCGACTTTTCCAAAAAGTCGGGGATCTGAGCCTCGCGATTTGTACAAGAATACAAAAACCTCACCCTGTCCTACCGGATATCCCTCTCCTTATTAAGGCTCGTATGTACACACAAATCTTACCTGTGTGCGTTTGAGCCTATTCAGCCCCCTAAATCCCCCAATTCTGGGGGACTTTGAGAACTCTTGTTCCCCCAAGATTGGGGGTTAGGGGGCGTTTCGATGAAAGCTTGGCTAAATTTTATTACTTGTGTGTACACATGAGCCTTATTAAGGAGAGGAAAAGATTTTTGCGTAGTAAAAAGCGGGTAAGACTTCGGCATGAGCTCAGTCGAACGCTGCCCGCACTACAAATTTCAATATCTGGCATGCTCCCAATGATTAATCCTGATTTAATTCCCTATGACTCATGAATCATCTGCAACCAACAACCAATTTAATCAACTGATTGCAGTTTTAGGAACAGATTTAGAACTAACCGGGGAAGAAATCGCCGATATCATTTGGTTTTCTCAGAAACGTCAAGAAATTAGAACCACACAAAACGATACAATTTCACAATGGGGAAATCAATCAAATACCTCAGAAAAATTAAGTTATACTGCCAAAAACGCCTCAAAAGAATTAAATCCTACCCCTACAAATACCCAAACTTTTACTAAATCTCCTTCAGCACAAATTTCCCCCAAAACTGAAGAAAAACTGCAAACCTCCTCTAACAATAAAGTCCTTCCCTTGCGCGTACCAGATGCATCTTCCCTACGAGAGCCTTTAACATTGGCGCAGGTGTTAAAACCTTTAATGCGTTGGGTGAAATCTGGGAGGAAAACTGTATTAGATGAGACAGTCACAGTAGAGCGTAATGCCGCGTCAGGAATTTGTATTCCCATACTAAAACCCGAACCAGAGCCTTGGTTAGATGTGGCTTTAGTGGTTGATGAAAGCAAATCAATGCTGATTTGGCGACATACAATTTGGGAATTAAAACGATTACTAGAAAATTATGGTGTGTTTCGGGATGTACGGGCTTGGGGATTAGTAACCGACGAAAACGAACAAATTTATATCCGTCCAGGAATTGGGAAAAACGCACGCCAGCAACGCCTTGCAAGCCACCGTGAAATTTTATATCCTAACCGTCGTCGTTTAATTTTGCTAGTAAGTGATTGCGTTGCAGCTATGTGGCGTAATGGTGCTATCACCCAAGTGTTAAAAGATTGGACAAACACTCAACCAGTGGCGATTATTCAGATGTTACCTGATTGGTTGTGGTTAAAAACGGGTTTGGGTTTGGGTGCTGCGGTTAGTTTAGGAAGTTTCACACCAGGGGTAGCTAACAAACATTTATTAGTCAAAAAACAGTTGCTGTGGAAAGATATTAATTTAGATACCGGCATCAAAGTTCCTGTTTTCACATTAGAACCACATACAGCTTTGCCTTGGAGTCAGATGGTAGGAGGGAAAAGCGATGCAGTAGCCTCCGGGTTTGTTTTATCTTCAGCAGTAAAAGTTAATCCCAGCAAACAACCCCAAACTACTACTCCTCAAGTTAATCCCCAAGAGCGAGTACATCGCTTCCGTATGACTGCTTCACCAATGGGGCGGAAGTTAGCAGGATTACTCGCAGCAGCACCAGTAATTAATTTACCTGTAGTGCGGTTAATTCAAGAAACCTTATTACCCAAATCTCGCCAAGTTCATGTTGCGGAAGTATTTTTGGGAGGCTTGTTGAAACCTTTAACAACGATTGCAGCAGATACCTTACCCGATACGGTGCAGTATGATTTTATGGATGATGAAATACGGGGTATGTTGCTGGAAGGCGCACCAGTAAAAGATTCGGCAGATGTGTTTGATGCAGTTTCTCGGTATGTAGCAGCAGAGTTAGGTAAGTCTTTGCAAGATTTTGTGGCGCTGTTGACAACACCAGAAGCAGCTGACAAGGAACTGGTGAAACCGTTTGCAGAGGTGGCGGTAAAGATTTTGAAGCGTTTGGGTAGGGAATATGCTGCTTTTGCAGAACGATTGGAGCAGAATTTTCCCAGTGCATCAGAAGATGATGCTGCTTTCCCCAAACCATTAGAACAAAAGTCTCAAATAGAAGTACTTAAAGACTTCCCCCCAATACAAACCCTTAAATTTAGAATACCAACTATATCTGTTGAAGAAGAGACTGAATCTTTTGAAGAAGAGACTGAAACACCTGTTGGTATTAAGCTAAAACCTTTTGAATTTGAAGTCGCCACCATTGAAAGGCAAAAAGGTGAATGGATAATTAATCACCATCGCCGACAAAATCAGTATTTTACCGAAGATTTGGGCAATGGAATTGAACTAGAGATGGTACAGATTCCCGGTGGTACTTTTACAATGGGCGCTCCCAAGAATGAAAAAGGTAGCAGAGACTCGGAACGCCCCCAGCACCAAGTAACAGTTCAATCCTTCTTCATGGGCAAATATCCAGTGACACAGGAGCAGTGGTGAGCGATCGCATCTCGTGAAGATTTGAAAGTTGAACGCGACCTTGAACCCAATCCTAGCTACTTTAAAGACCGCCAAGAGAGCGATCGCTGTCCTGTAGACTCAGTTTCTTGGTACAATGCAGTAGAATTTTGTGCCAGATTATCGAAACAGACAGGAAAAGAATATCGCCTCCCTAGTGAAGCACAATGGGAATATGCTTGTCGCGCAGCTACAACTACACCATTTCACTTTGGCGAGACAATTACATCTGAACTAGCAAACTATAACGCTGACTATACTTATGGTGCTGGTCCCAAAGGAGAATACCCTGTAGAAACAACACCCGTGGGCAGTTTTGACGCAGCTAATGCCTTTGGGCTATATGATATGCACGGGAACGTTTGGGAATGGTGTCTTGATGATTGGCATGATAACTATAAAGATGCGCCCACAGATGGCAGTCCTTGGTTTGATGATGATAATCTTGCTCAAAAATCTGGCAGGGCAGTGCTGCGGGGCGGCTCCTGGCGCAACTATCTTAACTACTGCCGCTCGGCGTACCGCGTCAATTACTTTGGGGCGGGGCGCTCCCTCATCAACGACAATTTTGGTTTTCGGGTTGTCTGCGCCGTTGAGAGGACTTTAAAGTAGCTCTTTATACTTTAGCCTTTTCTCCTTTACACTTTTTCCCTTATTGAGCGGAGCGATCTAAAAATTTTTTTTCAAAAGTTATACCATTTTGAAAAAAGAATGCGACAGATGGGTAGGGGCACGGCATCCACAATATTTCAATATATAAAAGTATCTTACTGGTGCCGTGCCCTTACGAAGAATTTATATGTTGCAAACATTATTTGAATTGGTATTAGGTAGGAATCAATGACACAAACAGTCATTCAATACGAACAAGGGGAAGCACAATATTTTGTTGAGAACTTGGGCGATGGAGTTTCAATAGACATGGTGCTGATTCCAAACGGTACCTTTACAATGGGCGCACCAGAAGATGAGGAAGGTAGCAACGACTCGGAACGTCCCCAACACCAAGTAACAGTTCCATCCTTCTTCATGGGTAGGTATCCAGTGACACAGGAACAATGGCGAGCAGTAGCGAATATGCAGCATCTCCGGGTTAATCATGATCTAAAACCAGATCCATCGAGATTTAAAGGTGATAACCTTCCTGTAGAGAGGGTTTCCTGGTACGATGCCGTTGAGTTTTGCTCACGCCTCTCTAAATACACTAAAAGACAGTACCGCCTCCCTAGCGAAGCAGAATGGGAATATGCTTGTCGCGCTGGTACAAAAACACCCTTTCATTTTGGGGAGACTATCACCACTGATTTAGCTAATTATGACGGTACAGACAACAAATATGGTTCCTATGGCAATGGTTCCAAAGGGATTTACCGTAATGAAACAACGCCTGTGGGCTGCTTTGACGCAGCTAATGCCTTTGGGCTATCTGATATGCACGGGAATGTTTGGGAATGGTGTCTTGATGATTGGCATGATAACTATGAGAATGCTCCCACAGATGGTACTCCTTGGTTGAAAAATGGGGATGATAATCTTTCTCAAAAGACTGGCAAGGCAGTGCTGCGGGGTGGTTCCTGGCTCTTCACTCCTCGGGGCTGCCGCTCGGCGTACCGCTACCTCGATGATAGGGCGATGGTGCGCGTCAGTATCGTCAGCCTTGTTGGTTTTCGCGTCGTGTGTGCCGTTGGGGGGTCTCTTCAGTAGCCCTTTATACTTTAGTCTTTTTCCCTTTGCACATTGCGGGATAATCTATATCACGCAGAGGCGCAGAGACGCAGAGAAAAGAAGGAGTTTGAGAGTTTGAGATTTTAATACATCAAATTCCATCCCATCATTTATTACTTATTACTTGCGCGTAGCACTATCGCCAATTGCCTGAAAACTTCTCATTTCCCGATAAACTATCAGCGTAATCTCTTGTCTGCTGAACTTGCAGATTTTTAGCCCCTGCAATCATTGCCTTGTCTATTTGAATATCGGATAATTCCGTTCTCCATAAATTAGCCCCCGTGAGGTTAACACCACAGAGATTAGCTTCATGGCAATTTGCCTGTTGTAAATTGGCTCCCATCAAGTTAGCACCATAAAGGTTAGCTTCCGCCAGGCTTGCACCATGTAAATTGGCAAAAAACATCTCAGCCTGTTCTAACCTAGCTGCATTCAAATTCCCTTGCTGTAGATTCGCTCCACTGAGTTTTGCTTGTTTGAGATTCGCTCCAATTAAACCTGTAGCTTTTAATGTAGCCTTACTCAAATTGGCTGACTGTAAATTAACCAGAAATAATTTCGCCCCTGATAAGTTAGCGAATTGGAGATTTGCTTGTTGTAAATTAGCTTTATAAAAATTAGCACCAGTAAAATTAGCACCACACAAACTCGCTCCAGCAAGATTTGCTTGTTGCAAATTAGCTTCCTTAACCAAAGCTCGATTGAGGTTTGCTGCACAAAGATTAGCTTTATGAAAATTGGCAGATTGTAAATTGGCTTGCTCTAGGTTGATTCCAGAGAGTATGCTGTTTTCCATATCTGCTTCTACTAGCACAGAACCAGTCATATCTGCACCGGCAAGATTAGATGAACGTAAATCAATTTTCTGAAAGTTTGCTTGTCTTAAATCGGCTTTCCTAATATCTATATCCCGTAAATCTAATTTTTCTTGTGGGGAATCTAGCTCTACATTGCGTCTACCAATTACCTTCAAAGCCGCTTGAATATCAATAGGTAATTTAGCGAATTCTTGCTTGATATACTTGTGGGAATTAATAGCAGCACGTTCGCGGATAAAAGCAGTGATTATTTCCATCACAGTGGAGTATTCTTGCTGTGAATCCTGGGCTACCCTTTCTAAGATATAAATTGCTCCTGTTCTGGTGACAATATTATCCGCACCAAGTTGAGTTATAGCATGATGCAAGCGTTCTGCTATTAGCTTTTCTTGAGTTAGCCGGGCGTTTTTCATAGCTATATGCATATTTTTCCTGGCAGCCTTGTTACCTTTTGATGTGAATTTCGCGCTCTTTACTGCATAGTAAGCATGAATGATGACTGCTAACCCCAGAAATAATGTTGCTGTCGTACTGGTGAGTTGATTTTTTTGCTGTATGTTTTCTTTTGTTGATAATTTTTCTGTATGAGAAAATGATAACAAATATACTGTGGAGGAAAAATTAAACACCACGGCAGTTAACATTAACCATTTTAAGCAAGGGTCTGTTAGTCGGTTAGCAGACATAAGATTATTCTTCCTTAGAAACCAGTATTAATCTTTATAAAATGGGATAATTATGATACCACAAATTAGCAAAATTTAATAGCTGATCCCAGAATCAATTAATACATTCTGATGAAAAGAAATTCGGCGTTGCTCATTAATATGAATAGCCCCCCAACCCCCAATTCACCGGGGAGAAATATAGCAATCCTAAATCATAAGCCCTACAGGCAGGCTATGCCAACGTGAAAAGTTAGATCCCCGAGAGGCCCAGATCCCCGACTTTTACAGAAAAGTCGGGGATCTAACTTCTCACACACAAATGATTTAGGATTGCAATAGTCTTAAATTATCAACCCCCGGGGAAAGACTATGGCAAAGCAAAAAGTTATAACCCCAATTGTTAAAAAAATCGGAAGTTTGGCAACTAGACACGGCTCATTTTACAGTAGTAATTTTAATGATTTCCGGACAATAATATTGAATGGATGTTTTAATTTTTGCCAATAAATTTAAATTTACAGATGTATCATGATTGGCATTATCCCCTAAACTAATTTCTAGGGTATCTGGCGGTTTAAATGCTACTAGTTCCAGATTTTTATTATATTTCTTAATATAAGGTCTAATCTGATCTAAAACTTGCTGTAAACGTTGAATTAGAGGTTCTTTTGGAGCTTCTATGATTTTTTTATCCAGTAGTAGTTTATATACCATTGTATCAACATCCCTATGCAGTAATGACGATATTGATTCTGGTTTAATATTTTCTATAAAATGGGTAAAAGCATGGCTATGCAATGATTTAATCGCCATTTGTAGTTCGGAGACTACATCCCGTTGTTTCCCATCCCATTGGGCAATAATTGTTTCTAAGTGTTCTATATTTTGTACTAATTCTTCTAGATTGGTCATTAGTTAGTACTTATGTTTTGTGGTTTGTGGTTAACGTTTGCGACAATTCGCCAACCACTACCACTTACACAGAAATAAAAGGTAAATCATATTTACTGTATTTATGACTTTGATGATAGTATAGTCATTTACAACAAATATATTTTTTTACCTTTATTAAGAATTGAAGATAAAATAAAATACACGCGCCTCACCCTGTCCTATCGAACATCCCTCTTCTTATTAAGGAGAGGGAAAGACTTTTACTATATAAAAAGCGGTGGTGACGTTCAATTATAGAGAGAGCATATTATTTAATCTGCTTTCCTAAATAAGAATAAAGTGAAGTCACAGATTACTTCATTTTGAAGTCTTTTAAGAGAAACGGCATAATTGCCCCTGCCACCAAGCTAGAAATAGTAATGGGAATGCACAATGGTAATTTAAGTGATGCTAGGGATACTAGTAATAATAAACTGGCAGTACTAGCAATAGTAACCTTTAAGGCAAAATCTACGGGGTCACGTAATAGTTTACCTTTCAAGAATAATTTAGCGGAAAACCACCCAATTTCAAACATAAATCCTCCTATTGCATGCCAAAAAAGCTGAGAATAAATAGACCTAATATGATGGCAGGAATTACACCAGCCGGTGCCAATAAACCGCCTAACATGGCAGATAATTGATACCCGATTTCTCCTCCGGCGATAATCATGCCACTAATTGCACCACCAATCATTGATATAATGATCGCAATTAATAACCATACGATTCCAGTCGTGAGATTAATGTCACCAAAGACAAAATTTGTGAGTGTATCAGCCATAGTAAAATTAAGAGTTAAGAGTTGATAGTTGACAGTTGACAGTTGACAGTTGACGATTAATTGTTAGGTTATCAACTATCCGTGTAATCAGCGTCATTCATTTAATCCGTGTTCATAATTTGTTGATCGACTTTTTGCAGTGCTTGGGCAATAATTTCTGCTTGTTCTATCTGTTTATAGTTGGTAAAAATTGTCCATGCCTGTTGATAATAAATGCGTGTTTTTCTCAAATTTTGAGCATTTCCCATTTCTGGTTTTTCTACATCATCTGGTAAATTAAATAAGGCATTAGCTTTATTAGCAATTGTATTAGCGTAGTCTAGGGGTGTATTTTGCAGATTACGCACCTTCAAGGCTTCATCATAGGCTGCAATCGCTCTTACTAGATTATCCAAAGAATGGGCTGAAGCTAAACATTGCAATGTATTACCCAGATTGTTCTGTAACATTGCATATTCCTGGGGACAATCTATTAAATTAATGTGTTGCAACGCCTCCTCAAAAGCCTGCACAGCTAATCTTTGTCGTAAATATTGCTGCTCGCCAGTCATGGGCATAGAAAGGTAAGCGATCGCAATGTTATTGTGTAGGATAGCGTATTCTTGGGGATACCGCTCCCAGGTAAATATCTGTAAAGCCTCCTGGTAAGCTTGAATGCTGTCAGTAATCCGTGCTAAATGGAAGGGTACTAAGGACTGTAATACCAACCCCAAATTCATTTTTGCTTCGGCTACTTCCTCTGGAGAAGCCAATTGTTGTAAAACCGGTAGAGCCTCTTCATAACCAACTTTTGCTTGTAGCAGTAAGTCACTACCCACATCGGGAATCGCCTGCAAAGCACTTGCCATGCCCATTTGAGAACGAGCTTTGAGTAAGGGATAATCCTCACCACTCATATCATAAGCTCGGTAATACAGGGACACTGCATTCCGCAAATCCTTGGCGCTTTTAGGCTGTTTCTGAAACCCTTGTGCCATTTCGATTAGCATTTGAATTTTTTCTTCCGTTTGTGCTGATTCCGATGCAATGGCTGCAATTGTAGCTGTTACTGCTGCATCTGTAATGCTAGGGGATGTCATCACTCTCTTCCTTAAGGTGAGTAAGGTAATTTATTAAAATGCCCATCAGAATTAATAGAAACACTGTTAAGCGTCTCATCCAGGGCTATACACACCGTTTGGTAGATGCTAAGGGAACATTGGCTTAATTTCTCATCCCGCCAGCCTCAAAACTACTTTGATAGCTGTGCATATTGGTTCATTTGTGTTCCCTAATCCCGCCTCTAGCACTCCTTTCACACCATTAACTCGATTACATGATAATTGTTAACTAAACCCTTCCCATGCAAGAATCAACAACAGCATATAAATGCATAGCTGCTAATTGACGAAACATCAAAGTGCTGAAAATTAACAAGATAATCTTCTGTTTTTTTGTTAGGTATGCTAACTAATACCCATGATTGCTCATGTACAAGCCATATTTAATATAAAACAATCAATTAATAAAATTCTAGGTCAAAAAGACAAGTATTTACAATATCTTTAAAGGAACTACATACTCAATATTTTTATCTAGATAAATAAATATACATCTAATCAAGGTAGTCATTGTTTAATGATTGTGTATTGTTGCGAGTATTTTCATTTGCTTAATCACCAATAGTTCCAGTGGACAGAGGCAGAGGAACAGAGGGGAAGAGATTAGGGGAGTACAGGGAAGAAGGGAAGTGGCTTTAAACCTTGTTTTGCTATACTCCACAGCAGGGAAAAAATGCCATTCTCCTGCTTATCTCGGTCAGAAAATAAGAGTTATTGCTTAAGTATTTTTGGCAAAATTATGAATAATTTTATGAGATATCAATAAGTAAATACTAAGAATTATTGAGCCATTTCCCTCTTGTATCGGGGCGGTAATTGTATGAAAATCGGGCTAAAGATAATGTTATTTAATAACTTTTTATTCTATTTTAAAAGTAATGGCAGCGACATTTTTTTATTTTTATTTAACTTATAGAAAATTATATAAAAAATGCATATGATAAAAGAACTAAAAATTAAAAATTGAATGAAGCTCTGCAACGTAAATCAATCCACAATCCACAATCGGTAAATCCAAAATAGACAACGGATAACGGATAACGGACTATTTGTTTTTCAACATCTAAAATTGAATGACTAACATATTATGGTTACAAGGTGGTGCCTGTTCCGGGGACACCATGTCGTTTCTCAACGCCGAAGAACCTACAGCTTGCGATTTACTGGCTGACTTCGGCTTCAATTTACTTTGGCATCCATCCTTGGGAGTCGAATTAGGGGATAATTTACAAGCACTGCTATGGGACTGTGTTTCCGGGAAAACTCCCCTGGATATTCTCGTATTTGAAGGTACGGTAGTCAATGCCCCTGATGGTACTGGGGAATGGAATCGATTTGCCCATCGTCCCATGAAAGAATGGTTAACAGACTTGGTTAAGGTGGCTAAATTTATCGTTGCCGTGGGTGATTGTGCTTCTTGGGGAGGAATACCAGCCATGGAACCCAACCCCAGCGAATCCCAAGGTTTACAATTCCTCAAGCGTCAAGAAGGGGGTTTTCTAGGGAAAGATTTCGTTTCCCCAGGGGGATTACCAGTGATTAATATTCCCGGATGTCCTGCCCATCCCGACTGGATTTCCCAAGTACTAGTAGCCATCGCCACTGGACGCATTGGAGATATTGCCTTAGACGAATTACATCGTCCTAAAACTTTTTTCAGTACTTTTACGCAAACAGGCTGTACCCGTAACGACCATTTTGCTTACCGAGCATCTACCCAGCAATTTGGCGATCGCACGGGATGTCTGTTTTATGATTTGGGTTGTCGCGGACCTATGACCCATTCTTCTTGTAACCGGATATTATGGAATCGGGTTTCTTCTAAAACCCGGGCTGGTATGCCATGTCTTGGTTGTACGGAACCAGAATTTCCTTTCTATGACCTCAAACCAGGAACTGTGTTTAAAACCCAAACTCTGTTGGGCGCTCCTAAGGATTTACCCACGGGAGCAAACAAGAAGGACTATGCTTTACTGACTGTAGTAGCAAAGGATACTGCTCCTGATTGGACAGATGAAGAGTTTTTCACTGTTTAATAGTTGACGGTTGACAGTTGACAGTTGACAGTTATTGAGTGGAGTAATATTGTCCTAACCGACATGTCCCGTCTAAATGTACTTCATGAAGATGAAATATGCTGTCAGTCCCTTAAGTTTGGTAACACAGCAAAATAAATGCTTTTTTCCAGCACCTTCTAATCATATGAAATCCGGATGATTAGTTACCGCAAAAACCTCACCCCCTTCCCCTCTCCTTACTAAGGAGAGGGGTGTCCGACAGGACGGGGTGAGGTGACGACAATATGGTAAGCCCCACAAGCGGATTTGATATCAAGAAGGTGTTGTGTTCCTACAACATTTTCCACTGAGAAAGCACACTTAACAAATAATCATGGCAATTCAAACACTAGATATTTCGCCGGTTGGTAGGGTAGAAGGGGATTTAGATGTTCGAGTAGATATTGAAGATGGGCATGTAATTAATGCTTGGACTCAAGCGGAACTCTTCCGGGGATTTGAAGTTATTTTACGGGGAAAGGACCCACAAGCAGGACTAATTGCTACACCTCGCATATGTGGTATTTGCGGGGGTTCTCACCTTACCTGTGCATCCTGGGCATTAGACACCGCTTGGGGAACAGAAGTACCCCGCAATGCAATTTTAGCCAGAAATCTTGGTCAACTGGTGGAAACTATCCAGAGTATACCTCGCTATTTTTATGGTCTATTTGCCATAGATTTAACCCATAAAAATTACAGTAAAAGTCCCTTCTATGAAGAGGCTGTTCGCAGATATACCGCCTTTACTGGTAAACATTATGAAATAGGCGTGACTATTTCTGCTAAACCTCTAGAAATTTACGCCCTGCTTGGCGGACAATGGCCCCACAGCAGTTATATGGAAATAAGTTTTGCAATTGCTTATATAGTAGGGATTTGCCAGGATAGGTGTAGTTTTTCCCTGGCTTTTCCTTAAATGAGGGGGTTCTGATTTGCCAGATGGGAGCAAATCTATTGATTTTTCTCTGCTAAAGTTTATTTGATTTTCTCAAACATTACCTAATTTTTCCCTAAATCAAAATTAGCGATACGCCTTTGGCGTAAAGCTTCGCTTATCGCTTTTCTCAAAGATGTTTAAAGTTCCCGTTATACAGTGCCTAGTCTGGTATTCCCAACTTGACAACTTATGCCAGAATTAGCATAATTAAACTTATGAATCCAACTCCGAAACCAGTCGAATGGATTGCCAGTTCCCTTGATGACTTGAAAGATTTCCCTGAAGATGTTCAACAAGTTGTAGGGTATGCGCTTTATCGAGCGCAATGTAGTGAGAAACATTCAAATGTGAAGCCACTCAAGGGCTTTAAGGGAGCATCAGTTCTAGAGGCTATTCAAGACTTTGATGGAGATACATACCGAGCAGTTTACACGGTTAAATTTGGCGGGGTTGTCTACGTGCTACACGTTTTTCAGAAGAAGTCTAAGCATGGAATTGCGACCCCCAAGCAAGATATTGAACTTATTGAGACGCGGAAGCGTGCTAAAGAACATTACGATCAATACTACAAACAGCATTTAGAGGATAAAAAGGATGAGTGAAGAAATTAAGGTTCGATCTAGTAGCGGTAATGTCTTTGCAGATATGGGACTTGCAAATCCTAGTGAATTACTGGTTAAAGCGGAACTTGTCCGACAAATCAGTAACTTAATTGATGCTAAGAGCTTGACTCAAACTGAAGCAGCAAATATCCTTGGGATTGACCAACCTAAAATCTCTGCTCTGTTAAATGGAAAACTCTCAGGCTTTTCCACCGAACGACTATTTAAATTCTTGAATGCTCTGGGCAGTGATGTGGAAATTCGCGTCATTCCCAAACTTAAGCCAGAATCTCAAGCTCAAACAAGGGTTATTATTGTTTGATCGAATGAATTCGATATTTTTGCTATCTTTGGCGATTACCGAGTTATTTACTCATTTGATACTGAAATGCAGATTATAACTATCCATAAGGTTGGGCATCGTAGAGATGTCTACAGTTGAGGGTGAAAGTATTGTCAAATATTACCTAGTAGTTCATCGCAGTTAAGGAAGCAAAAGCAGTTAAGGAAGCAAAAGAAAAGTAGTTAAGTATAATTGTTTTCTGGCTATTTAATTAGCAAGCCCAGTTTTTGTAAATATAAATACGTAAAAAGTGATATAATACCATATCACCATGGGAGATAATAAACTTGACCTTCCAACTCTCCCTGCTGGCTACACTCTACCAATAAAAGAACATCTTCAATCACTTGCCCGATTGGAGCGTCTGTGCTAATTTCGATTACTCCTGGCATGGACTGACCATCCCTGACTCGATCATAGGCATAGCGAGTAATTGTAGCGACATCATGAGTGAGTAGAACGCGCCCTTCTTGTGCAGCCCACTCCAAAACGGTTGGATCATCTTTGCCTGACAGTCCAACATCTTGCACACGAACAATGTCAAGTGTTGGGTTACGGCGGAACAATCCTCGGATGATCGTATTATCGAAATTCTCATCAGCCAGAAATTTCAACATGCTTCTTGCTCGCTTTTACGGGCAAGTAAGCGATTATGCAAGTCTTGGGGATTGAATTTCGTTTGATTCATTGCCCGAATCTCTTGCGATTGCTGCCGTCTTTGCTGCAAGTAAGCTTCTACTTCCGATTGGTGTTTGAGGTAAAAAGCGATCGTGGCATAAACATCAGCTAGATTCAGCGATGGATAGCGGTAAACGATTTCTTCTGCTGTTGTGCCTTGATTAAAGACTGCAACCACAGTATCCAAGGTTACACGGGTTTTCCCAACGAGAAATACACCATCTTCATTTGCTTGTAAGGGAGCAGATTCAGGCACAATTGTTAGTGTCATAAGTGCATTCGTTTTCACTGCGTTAATGGTAGCAAACTTTTGTCTGCTCTAAGGAGTATTTTGGTAGGAAGTACTTTACCTGCGATCGCTTCCGATGGTGTCATAATAAAGGAGTCCATTACTTTCCCATGATATATGCAAGTCAAGGATTTAACGGTGGAAGAGCTTAAGCTTTTGATCCAGGAAACTGTTGCTGAAACGCTTCAAGCTCTATTAACTGACCCTGATGAAGGCAAAGAACTAAAACCAGAAGTGAAGCAACAATTGATAGCTTCTTTGAAAGCGACTCAAGCTGGAGAGCGAGGAGTTTCGGCTGAAGAAGTGGCAAGAAAACTTGGACTGACTTGGTAGTGAGTTACAACGTTGAATTTACCCCGACAGGAATAGATAGTTTGTCAGAGCTGACATCAATTATTCAAGAACGTATCCTGAAAAAAATTCGTTGGCTGTCCGAAAATTTTGATGATGTAACTCCTCAAGCTTTAAGTGCGGATTTGAGCGGACTTTTCAAACTTAGAGTTGGCGATTACCGAGTTATTTACTCATTTGATACTCAAATGCAGATTATAACTATTCATAAGGTTGGCCATCGTAGAGATGTTTACAGTTGAGGGCGAAAGTATTGTCAAAAATTATCTAGTGGTTCATCACATTTAAGGAAGTATAAGGTAATTAGTTAAGTATAATTTTCATAAAAAATTTCAGGCTGTCCTACCGACTCCCCATCAGCATCTTGATTCCGAAACAATAATCCAATTCCAAAATCCTTATTGCCAAATTTCCGCTGCAAGTCCCTCCAGTTTTCAGAAAGATAACGAGCACTTCCAAGTGTTGCGCTTGAACCAAGTCCAGCACAAATGAAAACGGAAATATTTCTTTCTACATCAGAAAATTTCTGAATGAATGCAGGTTCTACATGTTTGTCACGTCCTTCATATGTAGTTGAATCTGCAAGTCCATCATGTCTAATGCCTATAATTCTTTGTCCTTTGTCGTTTTTTTTGTGATAAAAATAGAAGCGATATATATCTTCGTGATTTCGG
>JAAUYD010003436.1_pt1 | contig 26661 bp, 21 predicted proteins | sample 7278101 | NCBI WGS metagenome assembly JAAUYD01 (sample SAMN14350128, study PRJNA611818) | marine sediment metagenome | isolation source: surface marine sediment (0.6m) | place: French Polynesia: Moorea | collected 2018-08
GTGAAGCGGCTTTCATGGATGATCACCCCTGCGTCGGCCTCCCCGCTTTCCAGGGCTTCAAAGATGTGATCGTAGGGCACGAAATGGCGGTCACCGGCGCTCGGCATCCAGAGGCGGAACAGGAGATGGGCCGTGGTCCATCGACCGGGCAGGACAACGCGCGCAGTGGCCATGTCCGCTTCGGTCAACGCCTTCTTGGCCACGACGACGGGGCCGCATCCGTAACCCAAGGCCGCCCCACTGCTGAGCAGCCGATAGTCTGCCTGGCATTTCAGATAGGCGAAAAAGCTCAGCTTGGTAATGTCCAGGCGGGTCTCGAACGCCATCTGGTTCAGGGTTTCGACGTCGTGAAGCTCGGTCTTGATGCGGGCCGGCATCTCGTCCAGCAGCCCCTCCGAGAGGGCATGGAAGATGAAGGTGTCATTGGGACAGGGCGAATATCCCAAGCTGAGGCGCGGCACCGTCATAGGATCTCCAGCATCCGTTCAGTTCTCCGGCAGGCGGCAGACCACTGCTGCTCGCTACCGATTGTTCTATATGGGGCACCCGCCAATGAGCGGCACGCGCTTTGCTGCCGGAGGGCGGGCAATGTTCATGTAAAAAACGCCTGAATGCACGCCACCACGTAAACCAGTTGCGCATCGCTTAACTCGGGAAATATCGGCAGGGCCAAGGTCTCCGCGGCGGCCTGCTCCGCCGCGGGAAAGTGCCCCTCGGTGTAGCCCAGATCAGCGAAGCACTCCTGCTGGTGGAGGGGCAACGGGTAGTAGATTTCGCAGCCGATCCCCTGTTCGCCCAGATGGCGGCGCAGATCGTCGCGTCTCTGCGGCACACGAATGACGTACTGGTTGAAAATATGGCGTTCCTGGGTCACTGCCGGCAGACCAATGCGCTCGGTAAGACCGCTCGCGGCGAACAATTGGTCATATCGTTCGGCGTTCTTCTGGCGTTGGCGACTCCAGCCGTCCAGATACTTGAGCTTGACTGACACCACAGCGGCCTGCAGGGCGTCCAGGCGGAAGTTGCCCCCAACGAGCTTGTGAAAATACTTCGGCTTGGAGCCGTGCATGCGCAGGACCCGCAGCGCTTCGGCAGCCGCCGCGCTGTTAACGGTGACGATGCCACCGTCTCCAAAGGCGCCAAGGTTCTTTGAGGGGAAGAAGGAGAAGCAGCCGTAATCCCCCATGGATCCCGCACGCCGTCCCCTGTATTCGGATCCGATGGCTTGGGCGGCGTCTTCGATGACCGCCACCTGGTGCGCGCGGGCCCACTCCAGAATGGGGTCCATATCCGCGCACTGACCATAGAGATGGACGGGAATCACCGCCTTGACCGCTGCTTTCTCATTCGATGGGAGCGCCTCGTAGGTCTGGATCAGGGCAGCCGGTGAGATGTTGTAGGTGGTCGGATCGATGTCCACGAAGACCGGCCGAGCGCCAAGACGGCGGATGCAGCCACCGGTGGCAAAGAAGGAGTAGGGCGTGGTCAGCACCACGTCTTCCGCGCCCACGCCGGCGGCCATTAAAGAGATGATGAGGGCATCGGTGCCCGAGCTGACGCCGACGGCATCCTGAACCCCGCAGTATTCGGCGATCTCGCGTTCGAGCTGCGCCACTTTGGGGCCAAGGATGAAGTACTGGCTGTCGACAACCTCGGCGATCACGGCATCCACTTCGGCCTTGATCTGCGCATATTGGGGTTTGAGATCGAGAAGGGGAACTTGCATGGCTGGCATCCTTTGCTGAGAATACCGGAGCGGCGGGCGAGGGCTATCCCGCTGACGACGCTGCGGCGGGTGGGTCATCGATGGGGCCGCAGCAGATGCGCAGCACCTTGACCGGCTCGTGGTTGGGGTTTTTAAGATAGACACTGGCGCCATTGGTGAAGCGGACCGCTTCTCCGGGCTGAAGCAGTTTCTCGTCTCCCTCGGCGAAGACGGCCAACCTCCCCTCCACCACGGTGAGCTGGCGTGACTGCCAGCGGCCGGCTTCGTCTTTGAAGGTCATATTGGGATAGAGGGTCAACCGGTCCACGTGGAAGCATTTCTGATGCTCCAGTACGGTAAGGCTGCCCCATGCATAGTGGACGGTGCGATGGTGGTGGTACTCGTGGCGACCGTGGGCCTTGAGGTCACTGACGATGGCCTTGACGTCGCGGCTGTTCTCGATATCGGAGACGAAGACCGAGTCGGGCGTCTCCACCACCACGAGATCCTGAAGATGGTTGGTGGCGATGAGGCGTTCGCTGCCCAAAATGAAACAATTGTGGGTCGCCTTGCTGATCACATCGCCGTCGACCACATTCTGGTTCTCGTCCTTGGGCAGAAAGTCGTATAAGCTCTTCCAGGAGCCGATGTCGCTCCAACTGAAGTCCACCGGCAGGACCGCACCCTTGGTGGTGTGCTCCATGATGGCGTAGTCGATGGAGATGTTGGCCAACGAGCTGTAGTTTTCTCGATTTAGGGGCGCACCGGAGGCCATCAGGGCGGAGAGTTCATAGTAGAGGTCGGCCTGGAAGGCCTGGAATTCCGCCACCATCACCGATGCCTTGAAAGCGAACATGCCGGCGTTCCAAAAGAAACTGCCGGCGGAGAGATATCTTTGGGCGGTCTCCCGATCGGGCTTTTCCACAAATCGCTTGAGGGCCAGGGCCCCTTCCGGCAGTTCACCCGCCCCTTCGATGTAGCCATAGCCGGTCTCGGGATAGCTGGGTTGAATTCCGAAGGTGACGATGTAGCCCGCATCTGCCAGCCGCAAGGCGGCGCGCAGGCTCTCATGAAACACCTCCACCTCCCGGATCACATGATCGGCGGGGAAGACACAGACGATGGCGTCCTCGCTGCGCTTGAGGATATCGAGCACCGCCAATAGGATCGCCGGGGCGGTGTTGCGACCGCAGGGTTCGCGAATCACTTTGCCCTCGGAGGAGATGCCCGTGGCGTCCATATGGCGGGCGATCTCGTGGTAGTGCTCGTCCCCGCAGACGATGCGGATATTCTCCGGGCTGAGCACCGGCGAAAGCCGCTTGATGGTGGTCTGTACGAGGGAGTCCCGTCCGGTGAATTTGACCAGCTGTTTGGGGTAGAGCTCCCGGGAGACCGGCCATAGGCGGGTGCCGGAGCCACCTGCCAATAGGACGGGATAGGTTTTCAGCGCCAGTTCATCCATGGGTCAGGCTCCTCTGCGTCGAAAGCCATTGCGGCGGCCATTGCCACGCTCCCGGCGACGGGCCGTGGTGCAAGCCGTCTCGACGGCCGCGTAGCCCAGACAGGCACGCACCTCTCGGCCCAGCTCCGGCGTGGCGGTCAGCGCGTAGTCCGCTCCCAGGGCGATGACGGTCTCTGATAGGCCGGGTGCCACCAGATGAATGAAACTTTTACAGGTGCCCGGGTGGCGGCGGATGATGCGCTGGAGGTCCGCCAAGGTATCGCCCTGTGTTTTTCCCAGGTCCAGTTTGAAGTGCACCGTCGCCGTCCATAGCGCTTCGGCCTGTTCAATGGGAATGATGGTGTCCGCCAGGATTTTGAGGCCGCCCTCCTCCTTCTTGAGCTCTCCCTGGACGAAAAGGGGCGCATCCGCCACGAGAAGATCGCCGGCTTCGGCATAAACGGAGGGAAAGACCACCACCTCAACAGACCCGCGCATATCTTCCAAGGTGGCGAAGGCCATAAGTTCTTCGCGCTTGGTGCGAATCACCTTCGTGGTCTGTAGCGTCCCGCCCAGGCGCACCAAACTGCCGTTCGTCCGGTCGGCCAGCGTCTCGGCGTTGAGACCGGAGTACTTGGCCATCACGGCTTCGAAACGCTCCAGCGGATGTCCGCTGATGTAAAAGCCAAGCGCCTCTTTCTCCAGCGCGAGTTTCGCCTTTTCGTCCCACTCGGGCACTTGGGCGAGAGGGGGGACGTTGAGATGCTGGTCCTCTATTCTGCAGGTGTCGAAGAGTCCCATCTGGGGATCGGCCTTCTCCTTCTGAATACACTGGCCGTAGTCCAGGGCGTCTTCGAGTGTCGCCTCCATGCTGGCCCGGGAGGCGCCGGTGGCATCGAAGGCGCCGCAGCGGATGAGGCTCTCGACGACCCGTTTGTTGACCCGCCGCAGGTCCACCCGTTCACAGAAGTTGAAGAGCGTGTCAAAGGGGCCGTCCGCCGCACGCGCTTCGATGATGGCATCAATGGCGTTGCCGCCCACGTTCTTGACCGCCACGAGGCCGAAGCGGATGCTGCCTCCGTTCACCGTAAAGCTCTTGGAACTGGCATTGATGTCTGGCGGGAGGACCTCGATGCTGTGGGCCCGACACTCCCCGATGAATTTGACGACCCCGTCGATGGAGCCCATTTCGCTGGTGAGCAGTGCGGCCATGAACTCGACTGGGTAGTGTGCCTTCAGGTAAGCGGTTTGGTAGGAGATCAGTGCATAGGCCGCGCTGTGGCTCTTGTTGAAGCCGTAGCCGCCGAACTTCTCGATGAGATCGAAGAGGTCGGTGGCCGCCTGTTGTTCGACCCCGTTGCTCACCGCACCGGAGATGAACTTCTCGCGATGCTCGGCCATGAGGGCCTTGATCTTCTTACCGATCGCCTTGCGCAAGCTGTCGGCGTCGGCCATGGTGTAGTTGGCCAACACGCCGGCCACCTGCATCACCTGCTCCTGGTAGACCATCACCCCGTAGGTCTCCTTGAGAATGGGTTCCAGGCTATCCACCAGATAGGCGACCTTCTTGCGCCCGTGTTTGCGCTCGACGAAATCGTCCACCATGCCGCTATCCAGCGGTCCGGGGCGATAGAGGGCCACCAAGGCCGTCAGGTCGGCGAAGCTCTCCGGCTTGAGACGCACCAGCAGGTCCTTCATGCCCGAACTCTCCAGCTGGAAGACACCGGTGGTGTCGCCGGCTTGCAGGAGCCGGTAGGTTTTTTCGTCGTTATCGGGCAGATGGGCCAAATCAGGGGGTGCCACCCCCTGCTGGGCAATCATCTTGAGACAGTCGTCGATGACGGTGAGATTTCGCAGACCGAGGAAGTCGAACTTCACCAGACCGATCTTCTCGACGATGTTCATGTCGAACTGGGTGACGATCTCTCCCTTCTTCCCCTTGTAGAGCGGCAGGTACTCCACCAGCGGTTTGTCGCCGATGACCACGCCGGCGGCATGCGTGGACGCATGCCGGGGCAGCCCTTCCAAGGCCTGGCTGACCTCGATGAGATCGCCGATACGCGGATCGCTATTGGCCAACTCGGCCAGTCGGGGCTCCTGTTCGAGCGCCTTGGGGATGGTGATCTTGAGATCGTCGGGCACCAGCTTGGCAATGACGTCCACTTCGGCCAAGGGCACGCCGAGAGCCCGGCCCACATCGCGGATCACGGCGCGTGCCTTCATCTTCCCGTAGGTGATGATTTGGGCCACATAGTCACCCCCCCCATAGCGCTCCACCACATACTTGAACACCTGCTCGCGGCCGTGGATGCAAAAATCCACATCGATGTCGGGCATGCTGATTCGGGAGGGGTTGAGAAAGCGTTCAAAGATCAGGCCATGCTCGATGGGATCCAGATCCGTGATGAACAAGGCGTAGGAGACCAGGCTGCCGGCGGCGCTGCCGCGTCCCGGACCGACAGGAATGCCGGCGTTCTTGGCATAGAGGATGAAGTCGGAAACGATGAGGAAGTAGCCGGGAAACCCCATGTCGATGATGGTCTTGAGCTCGTATTCGAGGCGCTCCGCGTAGAGTTTCTGATCGGCGTCGGGGTTTTTCGCCAGAATGGCCCGTAGGCGTTCGGCGAATCCCTCGCGGACCTTCTCCTCGAAAAGCTCATCGGCCGTTTTGCTGGATTCGGCATCATACTGGGGAAAGTGGTAGGTATCGAAATCGAATGCGATCTCGCAGCGGTCTGCGATCCGCAGGGTGTTGGCGATCGCATCGGGATAGGCATCAAAATAACCGACCATCTCCTCCGGCGCCTTGAAGTAGAGATGATCCGAGTCGAATTGAAACCGATCGGTGTCATGAATGGTTTTGCCCGTCTGGACACATAGAAGCACTTCATGCGCCCGCGCGTCCTCCCGCCGGAGGTAGTGGCAGTCATTGGTGGCCACGAGGGGAATCCCCAGCGACTGACTGAGTTCGCGGAGGCCTGCATTGACCCGCTCCTGGGCTTCAAGTCCGTTGTTCTGCACCTCCAGGTAGTAATTTTCCTCGCCGAAGAGCTGCTGATAGTAGCGGGCCGACCGCGACGCCTCATCCATGCGGCCCGCCAGAATCCACTGGGCCACCTCACCTTTCAGGCAGGCGGAGAGGGCGATCAGCCCCTTCGCATTCTCCTCCAAAAGGGCCTTGTCGATGCGCGGCTTGTAGTAGAACCCCTTCATTTGGGCGACGGAGGCCAGCTTGCAGAGGCTGCGGTAGCCATCCATATTTCTGGCCAGCAGCACCAGGTGACGCGTGCCCTTGTGATCCTGGGGGGTCTTGTCGATCAGGGTTCGCGGGGCCAGGTAACACTCGCAACCGATGATGGGCTTGATACCGGCTTTGTTGGCTTGCTGGTAGAAGTCCACCGCCCCAAACATGGTGCCGTGATCGGTGATGGCCACCGCCGGCATACCGAAGGCCTTGGCCTGCGCGAAGAGATCGCCCAGGCGGATAGCACCGTCCAGCAGGCTGTACTGGGTATGCACATGCAGGTGTACGAAGTCCTGGGCGGAGTGGCTGTCAGTGGCGGTCGGTTGCATGATCTCCTGGTTCGAATGATGGCTGGGTTGTGACGGTCGCGGATGCGTATCAGGACTCGACGCGGTAGTTGGGTGCTTCCTTGGTGATGATCACGTCGTGCACATGGCTCTCGCGCATGCCGGCCGCACTGATTTTGACGAAGCGCGCTTTCTCACGCAGTTCAGCAATGGATCGGCAGCCCACGTACCCCATGCCGGCCTTGAGTCCGCCCATGAGTTGATGCACATTGCTGCGCAAGGTGCCACGATAGGGCACCCGTCCCACAATTCCTTCGGGAACGAGCTTGTCATCTTCCTCCTGCTCGGTCTGGTAGTAGCGGTCCTTGCTGCCCTTCTTCATGGCTTCCAAGGATCCCATACCCCGATAGACCTTGTAGCTGCGACCCTGATAGAGAATTGTTTCACCGGGGCTCTCCTCGGTGCCACCGAAGAGACCACCGATCATCACCGTGTGGGCCCCTGCCCCGAGCGCTTTGGTGACATCGCCGGAAAACTTGATCCCACCGTCGGCGATGAGGGGAACGCCGGTTTCGGCGGAGATCGCCTTGCAGTTCATGATGGCCGAAACCTGGGGAACACCGATACCGGCCACGATACGGGTGGTGCAGATCGACCCCGGGCCGATGCCGATCTTGATGCCGTCCACCCCGGCATCCACCAGGGCCTGGGCCCCCTCTGCAGTCCCAACGTTGCCGGCGATGAGTTCCAGATCGCCAAAGGTCGCTTTGAGTCGCCGGCTGGCATCGAGGACATTCTTGGAGTGGCCGTGGGAGGTATCGATGAGCAGGACATCGGCACCGGCGCCGAGCAGGGCATCGGCGCGCTCCAGCATGTCGGGGCCGACGCCCACCGCAGCGCCGCAGCGCAACCGGCCACGATCATCCTTGCAGGCATTGGGATACTTCCGAATCTTCTCGATATCCTTGATCGTGATCATTCCGGTCAGACGCCCGGCGGCATCGACCACCAACAGCTTTTCGATGCGATGTTCGTGAAGCAGGGCCTTGGAATCCTCAAGGCCGATCCCCTCACTGACGGTGACCAGGTTTTCCTTGGTCATTACCGCCGATACCGGCCGGTCCAGCTGGGTTTCGAAACGCAGATCGCGATTGGTGACGATCCCCACCAGTTGGTCGCCTTTGACCACGGGTACGCCCGAAATGCGGTATTTGGACATGAGGGCGAGAACGGTCTCGATCCGTTCGTCGGGATGGATGGTGACGGGGTCCACAATCATGCCGCTTTCCGATTTCTTGACCTTGTCCACTTCGACGGCCTGGCTTTCGGTGCTCATGTTGCGATGAATAAACCCGACGCCGCCCTCGCGCGCCAGGCTGATGGCGGTGTCCGCTTCGGTGACCGTGTCCATGGCGGCGCTGACAATGGGAATATTGAGGGTTAGGTTGCGGGTGAGGGAGGTCCGGGTATCCACATCCTTGGGCAGAATCTCAGAGTAGTTGGGTACCAGAAGGACGTCGTCGAACGAGAACGCCTCCTGGATGACAAGGCTCTCTTCGGGGGCAGTGGGCATGATGCATTTCTCCAAGGATCGTCCTGCGGTGTACCGCTGGCACGGTCTCGCAGGGATCGTTCAGCAGTGCCGGATTGGCGCTGCTGCGGGTAATGTAGTGCGGAACGAGCGGTCTGCGCCGACGCCGCCACTGCGGGTAAGGTGCATGGCGTCAGGTATCGGCTTGGGGCACGGCCCTTAGTGTAATCTCGACTGACACGATCGGCTCGCCGGTGCGCATGATGCACAAAACGGCGGGCCGAGATCGACGCGATCTGCAAACCTGCCGTCTGGGGCGAATCACTGTCCACCCGGGAATTGCACCTCTCCGAAGGGGCGTAACCGGGTCACCGTAGAGCCCAAAATCAACGCTGCTTAGATACCAAATAGCCCCCTGAATCGCAATCTTTAATCCGGGTTGCGGCCGCCCCTTGCGGTGGTTTGCGGTCGTTGAATTCCATGATGTTGGAGGCTTGACACCCAGTGGAGGGCATCGTATGAGGTGTTGCTCGTTTGGCGCTGGAGAAGATGGATGGGGCCGCGTGAAGCGTCGCTTCCCGCAGAGATTTCCATGACCGCGGATTGACGGTCAATAGGATCGTGCTGCCATGCTGCTCAAAATAAACCCCCACAATCCGCAGGGTCGCCTCATTGAGAAGGTCGTGCACATCATCCAGCGCGGCGGTGTGATCGCCTACCCCACAGATACCTACTACGGCATCGGGTGTGACCTGATGAACAAGAAGGCGATCGAAAAGATCTATCAGCTCAAGCAGCGCCGCAAGACCAAGCCCTTCAGCTTCATCTGCTCCAACCTAAAGCATATCAGCGATTTCGCCAAGGTCTCCAACTACGCCTACAAAACCATGCGGCGCCTGCTCCCGGGGCCTTACACCTTTGTGCTCGAGGGCACGAAGCTGGTGCCGAAAATCATGCTCACCAAGCGCAAAACAGCGGGGATCCGCGTTCCCGATCACCGCATCTGCCTGGACCTGACCCGAACCCTTGGCAACCCTATCCTGAGCACCAGTGCGACAACTGCAGCTGGCGAGGTCTTACACGATCCTTCCCTCATTCACGACCACTTCGGTAGCCGACTGGATGCCGTCATCGACGGTGGACCCGTTCCCAGGGAGCCCTCCAGCGTCATCTCCCTCATCGGCGATATTCCGGAAGTGATTCGGGAAGGGTTGGGAGACACCGGCAGTCTCTGACGCGAGGATCTCCGACCGCATCATCGAAACCAGTTGGCCGTGCTTCGCTGGTCAGCCCACCGGCTACGCCGCTTCCCCATCGTTCACCCGGATTATGTAATTGTTTCTCTACCCGCCCAGGCAAGTAGGAACACAATTTCATATCCATTTTCACACGCCACCTTCCGCAAAGCGCTAAAAAAAATTATTGCATAACATTTCAATAGGTTACAGAAGAGGCCAAAGTGCTTCACGGTACCACAATGTGGCACACTTTCTGCAGACTCTGCAAACTATTGAAATCGGACCCTATTCTACGCACCAATTGACAGAACTCTGGGGGCCGATATATAAATTGAATCGAATTCTTCAGGACAGGCGGGATGCCACCGTCCGCGAAGCGCAGACGATCAGGGTGATCGCAATGACCCAAACAGACAGACGCAGATACGAGCGAATCGACTCTGTGAACATGATCAACTACACCCAGCTGGACGCCGCCATGCAGCGCTCCGGCCAGGGAATGGGACGAACGCTCAATCTCAGTGAAGCGGGGATGTTGATCGAGACCCCAACCCCCATCATTCCCGACCACCAGTTGTCGATCAATATCGGCCTGGCGGGCGAACTGGTCTTCTTCCGCGGCAAGGTGGCCTTCACCCAATCCCAGCGCCACGGTCAGCACTACACGGGCGTGCGCTTCACCCGTAGTGAGAAGAGCGGATTCAACGCATTTTGCGCGTTTTTAAACGAGCAGAAGAAGCACCAATGTCAAACCGGTGGATTGCTCAACGCCGCCCCTGGTCGAGCGAGCCGCCCCTTCATCGAAGGCCCGCCGGTGGACTACCTCCATGTGGTCGACGAGGAGAGCTTCGAGCGGGGTCAAGCCATTGTGGAGCAGGGTCGCTACGGCAACTGGATTTGGGTTATTCTGGACGGCACCGCGGACGTGGTCCGTTACACCCCGAGCGGTAAATACAATATTGCCAGGTTGGGTCCCGGGGCCTTCATCGGCAGTGTCAGTGCGCTGGTATCCCGCAACCACAGCCGCCAGGCGTCCGTCATTGCCAGAGAATCGGTCTTACTGGGCGTTGTGGACACCCAGCGCTTGATCTCGGAATACGACCGCATGAGTCCCGAATTTCGCAAGGTCCTGTGGGGGCTCAACGATCGTTTTCAGCGGATCACCGAGCGTGCCCTGCAGGCGCGCATGGGCCAGCTCAGCAACCGAAACTTTATTCTGGACGGTATTCCCCTCATTCCCCATGCGCAGCATTCGACGGGACTCTATGTCCTGGCGGATGGCCAGGCATCGGTAATGGGCCATCGCAACTGCGACCATCTGCCCCTGATCAACCTTTACAAGGGCGATATTTTCGGCAATCTGCCCTTTGTCAATCTGGGTCAGGAACCGGAGCGCGCGACGGTGGTGGGCAACTCGACGGTCAAGAAGATCCCCCTGCGCCTGGATCCGCTCCAAACCGAATTCGAGAAGCTATCGGCCACCTTCCGGAATTTGTTGGTCAATATCGCCGACGGCATTGCCCAGACCACCGAATCGATTCACACCATCGTTGAGCCACAGACAGCCAACTGAACCGACCGATCCCCCATCCCCAGCCGGCGACTGCCGGCGGCACCGCACGGCCGCCGGCCATACGGCTTTCCTCACCATACCCGCCACCCTCAAAGCGCCATTTTTTTTGTAACGCTCGCCGCCGCTGCGTCTCTTCATAATCAGGATGCCAATTACCTCCATTCTCAACCTCCTGTCCCAAGCCCCGGTTGCACGCGTTGCGATCGGGGCCTTCCTTTTTTATGGCCGACGCGTCCAGCCTCAACACGGTGATCCCACGCTCTGAAAGCGCCGTTCGCGGGGAGGGGCTGGATTGACAAGTGTCCGAATCAGCCGAATATTTCCTGATTGTGGGTGCAGAAAACAACCGGACGGCTTCGCGGGTGACTTTGTGGAAATACCCCTTCGGCATCATCGAAAACGGACGCTTCTCCCAATGTGGATCTGCCTGATGATGCTGGCGACCATTATGGGCTGTGAAAATCGCGAAGCGTCGACGAGCGGCGAAAACCGCTCCGAGAACTATCCCCGCCCGATCTCAGATGCAGCGGCCTTTGAACAGCTCCTGGCAACCGCCGGCGATCGCCTCCTCGTCATCGATTTTCACGCCGAGTGGTGCGCACCATGTAAACTCCTCGTCCCGATACTGGCGGAGGTGTCCAGGAAGACGAGTGATCTGGCAGATTTCTACGCAGTGGATATCGACGCCAATCGGGCCCTGGCGCAGCGAATGGGGGTTTCGGGCATCCCCTACGTCCTCCTGATGCAAAATGGCACTCCCCTGAAAAAACTGCGCGGGCTCCTCTCTGAGGAGATCTATATTGCCGCCATCCGAGAGGCGGCCGCGGCACCCGCCGATTGAGGGTCGACCGCCGCCGTGTAAACTTCGCTTGACCCCGATCTCTCCGGCCGGTAAAAGCCGGATCCACAACCGATTCACCCGCCGCCCCGTCCCGAAGAGAGGATGCACATCATGGCAGCCAATGCGAAAACGCCTCAGGCCAAAACCGCCAAACCGCAAGGTTACGTCAAGACCGAAAACCTGCTCCTCTCCATCCTCATCGCGTTGGCGGTAGGATTTGTGGGGGGCGTTGTATTCGGCATCTATCGCTCACCAACCATCACACCGCCACCAAGTTCAGGCGGTATGCCACCCCAGGGTCAACCACAGGCATCCGGTCCAGCTCCGCTGACACCTGAAAAACGGGCCGAAATCGAAGGGCTCAAGGCCATGACGGCCAAAACCCCCGACAATGCGGATGCCTGGATTCAACTGGGCCACCTCTATTTCGACACAGGCCAGCATGGCGAGGCCATCGCGTCCTACCAGAAAGCCCTGGCCATCACCCCGGACAATGCGAACGTTCTCACCGACCTTGGGGTCATGTACCGCCGCAGCAAACAACCCGACAAAGCGATCGAAAGCTTCGACAAAGCGATCCAAGTAGACGCCCGCCACGAGATCGCCCGCTTCAACAAGGGTGTCGTCCTGCTCCATGATCTGAACGACACCGATGGTGCGCTGAATGCCTGGCGGGAATTGGTGGCCCTCAACCCCAACGCCACTGCGCCGGGCGGCCAGCTGGTGAAGGAACTGATCGAGCGATTTGCGCAGAAAGCGACCCAGGAGTGACAAAGACACATATCCACCATACGAAAATGGTGCACCGTGGCAGGGTCTTCGATTTCACCACCGAGCGGGTGACGCTGACCAACGGCGTGACCGTCAACATGGAGATCATCCGCCATCCCGGGGCCGCCGCCATCGTGCCCCTGACCGCAGCGGGCGAGGTGATTTTGTTGCAGCAGTACCGCCACGCTGTGGGGGGGTCGCTGTGGGAGATCCCAGCCGGCACCATGGACGCCGACGATCGTACGCCCTTGGCGTGTGCGCGTCGAGAGCTGGTGGAGGAGACCGGTTTCAGCGCGGCCAGTTGGCGGGCGCTCGGCGAATTGACCCCCGTTCCCGGATACAGCGACGAACGCATCCATCTCTTCCTGGCCCGCGATCTCACCCCAGCGTCCCAGAACCTCGACGCAGACGAGATAGTTGCGGTACACCGACTCCCGCTGGCAGCGGTGCGCCAGATGGTGTTCGACGGACGGATCACGGATGCAAAAACCATCGCCGGTCTATTTATGATCGAGAATTTGGTGGACGAGGCCGTCTGAAGGATGCCCGTGTCTGGGGCAGTACCCAAGCGCAGCCCATCAACCGCGCCGCCGAGAACGCCGCCGGACGATCATTCCGGTCGCCAGGATCGCAGGCCCAGACAGATGCAGCCAATCCCCAAGGCAGCGCATCCACCCGCCGCAGCACCAGCGGCCTGCATCCCGCCCCAGCCCCACAGGTACCCCCCCAGAAAGGCACCGAGGACGCGTCCCAAGCCGGCGGCGGCGAAGAATCCTGCCACCATGGTGGCGCGCTGGGTCGGCAGAATCTCGGTGCACAAAGAGAGGCTGGTGACCAGGGTGAACTCGAAGCTGATGAAGACGAAAAAAAGCCCTCCCAATGCGACGCCCAGACGGGATCCGCAAAGGGGCAGCAGCAAATAGCTCAGGACTGAGAATATCCCGCCCAGCAGCACTGCCCGGCGCAGCCCGATTCGGTCGGCGAAAAGGGCCGTAAGTCCCTCGCCCCCCAACTCGGCCGCACCGATGATACTGGTGCCGAGGCCGAGGGCCACCACGCCCAAAGCAAAGCGCCCCTCCAGCCAGGTGCTATAGGTCACAAAGATCACATCGTTTGCCAAACTCACCAGGAAGGCGTAGGCCATGAAAGCGAGAGCGGATCGATCTTGGAACAGCCCCTGAAGCGCCCTGAAAAGGTTGTCGCCCTGCACGCCGTCGGGCTTGTCAGACCGCCGGCCAGAAGGTGGCAACAGCATCCAGATGAGTATGGCGCCCACGCCGCCTGCGATGCCGATGACCAAAAATGGCGCCCGCCACCCAAAGTGCTCAATCAGAAGGGCGATGCAGGGCATCCCCACCAAGGTGCTGGCCGCCCAGGAGGTCTCCACCAACCCCACAACCAGCCCGCGCCGCTCGAAGGGGACCCGCTCTCCAATGAATCCCTGAAGCGCCGGGTCGAAGAGCGTCTTGCCGAAGCCCGCCAACAGCAATGCCGCCATCACCACCGCGTAAAAGGGCAAGCAAGCGGCGGCCAACATCCCCGACCCGAGCAGCCCCAGACCGATCACCATCAGCGTGCGATAGCCCCAGCGATCCGCCAATGGACCGCAAGCCGCCCCTAGGACGGCACTAAACTGGTTGACGGCGATGAGGCTGGTAACGGCGGTGAGCGGCACGCCCAGTCCCCGACTCAGCACCGGGGCGAAGGGATAGGCGAATCGGCGCGCGGTATTGAGGATGAACCGGCAAAAGATCGCCGCCCCGAGAGAGGTTGCCAGGCTGCGATCGGCGCGGTGACGATGGTGGTCCGCGAACAGCACAGGTCAGCCCTCGCCGTAACGCAGCGCATAGAGGGTGGTCAGGTCGTCGGGGGAGAAAGTGTAGGCGCTGTTGCAGTGATGGCAACGGATCTCCAGGGGGAAGGGACCGTTGTCGCGCAGATCGCGCAGGTCTTCCTGGGCCAGCATCTGCAGCATCCGACGAATCTGATCCGGATTGCAGCGGCAGAAAAACTCCACCCGCTGGTCCGAGAGGAAGTGGGGCCTGTGGTGGGCGAAATGGTGCTGGATGAAGCCTTCGGCAGATAGGCCGTCAGCCATGGCGCCCCCTAGAGAGGGCAGCTCGGGTACCAGGTTTTCGATGGCGCCAATGGTCTTCGCTTCGGCCTTGGGCAGTGCTTGTAGGAAAAGCCCGCCAGCCCCTGTCACCTCGCCGTCGCCATCGAACTGGACGCTGAGGCTGAACGCGGTGGGGATCTGTTCCGACTTGACAAAATAGAGCGAGAGATCGTTGGCCAGGCTGCCCGTCTCCAGCATCACCTGACCGGTGAAGGGTTGTTTGGCGTCTGCCAAATAGCGGGTCACCGAGAGGAAGCCGGCTCCGTAAAAGGGCGCGAGGTTGAAATCGTCGAGCGGCTTCTCCACGGGAATGGGCACCTGGTTGAGAAAACCGCGCACCTCGCCGTAGGCGTTGGACTCCACCCGCAGTCCCTTGATGGGACCCGAGCACTCTATCTTAATGGCGAGGCGGTCCCGGCCCTTAAGGGTCGCCGTCAGCAATCCGGCGGCCAGGTAAGCGTGCCCCAGCACCAGGGTCTCCAAGATCCCCAGCGCGTGATTGGCCCGCATCTCGTTGACCATGCGGGTCCCACAGAGCACCCCCCCGCGCAGCTGGCCACCGGCCAACAAAAAACTGTGCACCCGATCCCGGGCGTTGGCCTTTAGCTGTTCCTTCAAATTCCCGCCGAATGGCTGTCGTTTGATCATATCGGTTCCTGCATGCGCTGCTCGTTCAGTTAGCAGCGCTGGATTGAATCCGCGTCCATATCCAATCTTGCCCGCTTCTGTCAAAGGGAAACGCCGGGTTTCACGGGGTGGGAAGCTTACGGCGGTGAATCACAAGCCGGTCCCCGGGCTGGAGGGTGCGATTGAGATCGATGCGGTTCCAGATGAGCAGGGCCGCCAAGGGCACGTTGAATTTGGCGGCAATGGTGGTTAGATTGTCCCCCTTTTGGACAACGTAAATACGCTGCTGACGATCCTTGCGGTGCGCCTCGAGGAGTGCCTGGTAGCGCTGCTGAAACCCCGGCTTCCCCGACGGCGGGATCTGCACCGTGCGGCTGCCGGCGGCGAGGTAGTGTCCGCGGATCTCGGGATTGAGGTCCTTGATGGCCTTGAAATGGGTTCCGGCCGCTTTTGCCAAGAGGGCCAGGGGCACCTCATCAAAAGCGTCGATCTGAATGCCGACGGACGCAATCGGTGCGTAGTAATCCGCATCGGACAGATCGAAGCCGAACCCATGGGGATCTTCGAGGATGCGCTTGGCGGCCAGGATTCGAAAGATGAATCGCTGCGTCTCCAGGGGCAGGTAGAGGTGGTAGAAGTCGGCGCTATCCTGTTCGAGCATTTCTGCCTCAAGCCCCTCCTCTCCCATGTTGTAAGCCGCCGCCGCCAGGGTCCAACTGCCCAGCCGGCCGTGCAGCTCTTGGAGATAGTCCAGGGCGGCACGGGTGGAAAAGGTCACATTGCGTCGCTCGTCGAAGCGACTGTTCACCAGCAATCCATATCGCCGGGCCGTATCGGGCAGGAGCTGCCAAAACCCGAGGGCCCCCTTGGGAGATCCGACGTGGGGCCGCAGGGCGCTCTCCGCCACGGCGAGGTAGCGCAGGTCAGCCGGCATGCGACGCTTTTCGATGGCGGCGTCGACGAAGGGCATGTAGCGGGTCGACCGCTTCAGCCAGAGCAACGCCTGGGGGCGATCCCAGGCCGCAAGGAGCATCTCCTTTTCAAAACGCTCCCGGACCTGGGAGATCTCCAGCGGCACCCGTTCGCCAAAAAGGGTCACGGTTCCATCGATCCGAAGCAGGTCGCTGAGCATCGGCAGCCCTCGGTGGGCAGACGGTTGGGCAAGGAGCGCAGGCGGGGGCCAGATCAGCAGCGCGATGAAGAGGGTCATAGCAGGGATCATCCGAGGAAGGTGGATCCTACACATGCGGTATTTCCTTCACGGCCACAGCGTCACCGCCTTTGGGCGGGCATATGGCATTAGAGCTGGAGTTGTCGACGGGCCGATTCCATGCGTTCGTTGACTTGGGCCGCCGTGGGCAGTTGATGCAGACTGAGCAGGGGGGGGACGGCCATTTCGGGATCCTGACCGGCGCTGCGCAGCTTAAGCCGATACCACACCGGCAGCTCGATTTGATAGCAGTCCAGCAGGGCGTTGGCCTGCTGGCGAACGGCCTTCATTCGACGGCGGACCGATTTTGCCTTTAGATCCGGTTCACCATCGCCACAGCCTTCGTCCAGTTGGCGCAAGGCGGCGGCCAGGCCCGCTTTGGCGCGGCCATAGGCGCGGATGGGACCGACCCAGTAGCGTACAATGACATAGCCGGCTGCCCCGGCGATGAAGCTGGCGCCAGCGCCCAGTATGATAGGGTCCATGATCGTCCTAGGAAGCTTTTTTTAGGGGTACGAGCAACCGCCCTTCCGGCGGATCGCTCTGCCAGCGGGCCTCGTCGGTAAAGAACCGCTCCGTGACGGCCTTGAGTTGATCCGGGTATCGCGTTTTGTGGATGCGTTTAATCACCTGGTAGCCATTGGCAAAGGGTCGGCCGAAATATTGCCACAGGCCTTTCATGCGCTGCACCAGGTGGGACGGACCGGACAGAACGGCGGCATAGCGCGCCATCAGCAGGTTGTGAAAGTGGTGGAAACGCACGACCCGGTCCTCCTCAGTCAGCACCGCTCCGGCGATCTCTTCAGCCATAAAGGGATTGGCGATGAGACCACGGCCCAGCATCCAACCGCTGACGCCGGGAAAGCGCTTCGCCAATTTGGTGAAGGTCGCCAGTGAATCGATATCGCCGTTATATACAACAGGGTGCCGACTCAGTGCAAAGCATTCTCCGAACCGGTCGCGGTCTGCCCGACCGGTGTACATCTGGACGCCGGTGCGGGGATGGATGATCACCTCCCTCAGCGGAAATGTGTTGAATAGGGGAAGGAGCGCGTCGATCTCGTTGTCGGAAAAACGCCCCAGACGGGTCTTGATGGAGAGACGGGCCCCCATCGCAGGTATCACTGCATGGAGAAAGGTGGCGATTCGATCAGCGTACGGCAGCAATCCCGAACCGCGTCCCTTCTTGGCCACCATCGGGTAGGGGCAGCCCAGGTTCCAGTTGACGGTGTCGTAGCCAAGGTCGAAAAGGGCCCGGGCCATCGTCACGAACTCTTCGGGATCCTTGCCCAGTATTTGCGGGATCACCGGCAAGTGGGCATTGCGTTCGGGCAGCATGTCCCGGAGCAGTTTGGGTTTCACTTTGGACCCGCGCACCGTGGAGATGAAGGGGGCCACGGCGTGGGCGACCCCATCGAAGCACTCGGCGAAGGTGGTGCGGAAGATGGCGTCAGTGACCCCCCTGAGGGGGGCCAGAATCAGGGGCTGCCGCCCGAGGTCGTCCTTGGATGGGACCGCTTTCATGGGATGCTGCACGCCCCCTCACCTGCCCAGCGTCGCCAACTCAGCGGGGGGGCCAGGCTGAGATAGCGATCCCCTTCGGCGAACATGAGGCCCTTGTCGCGCATCATCTGGAGAAATCCGCGCAGCTCCGCCTCCGCCACTTTGTCGAAAAGGGCCCGAAGACGGCCGATGGACCTGGGCTGCTGGCAGAATTGATAGATGGCGCGTGAGGTTCCGGTGAGCCGGTGCTTGATCGGGCGGCCCGTTTCGCGGTGTTGGACGATCAGCGCAAATCCGCCCCCGTCGCGCAGATAGAGGGCTGGCGTATCGGTCTCCGCAGGACGCATACGGGCATAGGCGCGCTCCCACTCGGTCACCTTGCGCACCACCGGTCGCCAGCGCTTGTACTGACGGAGTCGGTCACCGCGGTACCCGTGAATCATAAAGGTCAACCGTTGGGCCACACTGGCGGGGAAGTGCTTCGCCAGGTGGGGGTGGGGCCAAACCGCCCGAATCCCATACGTCTTGGGATCGCGCCAGACTGGGCTGTCCAGTCCCAGCCAGAAGCTCACGCATTTCAGTGGTCGAAAGGGCATTGCCAGATCGATGGCCGCCACGGTGGCCGCCACCTCCTCGGCGGTGCTGCCGGGGAAGTGGAGAATGAGGTTGGCGCTGTTGATGAGCCCCAGGGCCTCACAGCACTTCATGAGGTGAAGGTTGTCGAGGGCCGTGGTCCCCTTGCCCAATCGCTTGAGCAGGGAGGTGCTGAGGGCTTCAATGCCCACTTGAAGTCGCACCGCTCCGGCCCGCCGCAAGGCGGCCAGGTCTTCGCGACGGGTGGTGGCGCGCACTTCGGCAAACAGGCGCAGATCCTTGCCCAAACCGGCGATGGCCTCGCTGAGTGGTCCGACACCCTCCCGGGGGAGAACATTGTCCACGAAGGCCACCGACAGGGTTTCATGCTTGTTGGTGAGATGATCCACCTCCGCCGCCACCCGTTTGGTGCTTTTCACGCGGTAGCCCTGCCACTGCAGGTTGAGGTTGCAGAAGGCGCATCCCCGGGAGCGACCCGCACTCAGGGGTTTTTGCCACCAGCAGCCCCGGGAGCCCTCCACCGGCAGAACCGCAAAAAAACGTTTGTCCGGCGCCAGCTGCGACAGCTTTTCGAAATAGGCGTCATACTCCGGAGGGGGCAGGCGATCGAGCGAGGGCACCTGATGGACACCGGGCAGGGCGTTCAGGATGGCGTGACGGTTCGTGACGCCCATGTGAAGGGGCAGGCTGGCCAGGGACTTGCCGGCGCGTAGGTGGGTGACGATGTGGTTCAGGGGCCGCTCCCCCTCGCCACTGACCACCAGGTCGATCTGCGGAAAGGCCTGGGTGAGGCCCACCGCGCCGTGGTGGGGCATGGCGGCCCCGCCGACAACGATGGGCAGATCGGGGTGTTCGGCCTTGAGGCGAGTGATCAGATAGAGCGTGGCGGTGAACTGGCACAGGCCCACACTGAAGCCCGCCAGGAGACAGCGCTGCCAGTCGGTCGACTGGAGGAATCGGTCGGTGACCGCTTGGACCTCTGCCAGTAAGGCCTTGAAGGGAATTCTGCCCAATTCACTGCGGTGACCGGCCAGACGACGGAAACGAGCGTGGATACGGGACCGCCGCTCGGGATAGAGCAGTGCCGCATAGACAGCCTCGGCCAGAAACATGCGCTCCGATATGGCTTGATAGCGGCTGTATCCCAGGTGGGCGGCCACAGAGAGGTGAAGATGGTGAACCTGCAAGGGAATATCTGGGGCTTGCTGTCGCAGGTATGCGCTCAGAGCGCCGATCTGTATGGAGGGGCGGTTGTATAGCGCCCATGGAGCGGCGATGAGCAACACCGGCCGCGCATCGGCCCGCAAGCGTTTCGCCTGCGCGGGTGTCCTGGTCGATGTCGTTTTCTTGGCGTTCACGCTTCACCGCATTTATTGGGATATATATAAAGTAGATAGCGCAGTATACCTGGCCGTCGGCGAAAAGCCAAGCATCGCCGCGGTCAGCTCAGTCGGTGGCGGGCCAGATACGCCCGAAAGGCGGACAGCCCCGCATCGAGATTGGCGCGGCCGAAACCGATGCGGAAGCGGTCCCGCGGTGTGGCGAGCAGTTCGGAGTGATAGACCTTGGGCGGCAACAGCAGTACCCCAGCGTCAACCACCAGATCCTCGCAAAACTGATCGGCGGTGCCCGGCCCGGTATACCGCGGATAGGCCACACAGCCGCCCTCCCCGGGCTGCCACTCGAACAGGTGGGGATAGTCGGCGAAAAAGCGGTCCAGCAGTGCCAGATTGGCTGCCACACGGGTACGATTATGATGCAGGATCCGTTGACGCGCCTTGAGGGCGATGAGGGCCAGCCATTCACTGGGACCGGCGTTGCATATGGACAGATAGTGCTTGTAGCGCTCCATGCGCTGCAAAATAGCGTGGTCCTTGGTCATGATCCAGCCGATGCGCAGACCCGGCAGTCCGTAGGCCTTCGACATGACGCCCAGGGAGAGGGCGCGCTCGTATAGATCCGCCGCCTGGGGCAGTCGCCGGTCGGCGTCCCGCTCGATGCCGCGATAGACCTCGTCGCTGAAGAGGTAGATCCCATGAAGGCGGCAGAGCGCCACGAGGGACTCGAAACGATCCCTCGCCAACACGGCGCCCGTGGGGTTGTTGGGGAAGTTGATCGAAATCAAGCGGGTGTTGGGGCGAATGGCGGCACGGACCTGGTCCACGTCAAGGGACCAGCCATCCCTGGGATCCAGCGCCACACCGGTAACGGCGCAGATGGAGAGGGGGATCGTCTCGGCCGCCTGGTAGTTGGGGACCACCACAATGGCGTGCGCGTGGTCGTCCAGGAGAACCCGCATGGCGGCATAGATCCCCTCCTCGGCGCCGGCGAAACAGAGGATATCCTCCGGGTTCGCGGTCTCGTAAGTGGCGGCGATTTCACGTCGCAGGTCCGGCAGGCCGTAAGTCTCCGAATAGCCCAGCCACAATTTGTCGAAGGCTTTCCGGTCGGCCGGCTCGGCCAGAGTGAGGAGCTGGGACAATGACATGCTCTCCATGTCCGACGCCGTCAGATGGTGGCGGGCGGTGAACTCCCACTTGGAGAGATAGGTCTCCAGGGCGAAATCGCGCATACGGGCCCCTTTCCGGGCAACAATTTCCCAATACAAATGTGCACATATCGTGCTTTCGGATCCATGGCAACGGCGGTGGATCGATGCGGAGTGTCGCCGAAGTGCTGAATTTGTCATGGCATTGTACCTGCATAGGAAATGACCGATGGCAACCGCTGGGCGCCCTAGCGGCGTATCTTCCCCCACTCGTTTGACAAAGGAATGCCTGTGCGAAACACGCTGATTGCCCTGATATGTATGGCGCTGATGCTCCTCTCCGGCCGACCGGCGGGAGCGGATCTTTTCTGGAAACCCGCCGATGCAGATGCCATTCAATTGCCGCCGGCCAATCCATCCCTCGTCAACCGTCAGCGGGCGGTCCGCATCGATTGGCATGCCTTTGCGGCAGTCCCGAACGCGGAAATTCGGCTGAATCTGTTCCCAGATGTCGTTTTGACGGCGGTCTGCGTCGGGATCGAGGATGGCCCCGGAAACCGTCGGATCTGGCATGGAAGAGCGGCCGGCGAGACCCAGGGCCCCATCCATTTGGTGGTGGATCGCGAGCAGATCGCCACCACCATCTCCCTCCCAGGGGTGACATATAAGGTGAGGCCCATGGCCGAAAATTGGCACGTCGTACGGGAGATTCAGGCGGCGGGGGCCGGGCCCCCGCTCTGGGCGGCCGCCGCCACCGACGACGAGCGGTCGGTGTGGACCCTCACCAATCAGGAACGCATGGAACACAACCTGCCGGGCCTCAGCCTCAACGGTGATCTCGTGGCGTCCGCCCGTGCCCACAGCGCCGATATGGCCGATTTGAACTACTTCAACCACAGTTCACAGGATGGACGCTCACCAGGCGACCGCATCGCCGACGCCGGCTATGAGGCCTGGAGTTGGGGGGAGAACATCGCCGCCGGGTACGCCACACCCCAGGCAGTGGTGGACGGGTGGATGAACAGCGCTGGTCATCGTGCCAACATCCTGAACGACGGCTACTGCGACATTGGCGTGGGCTACGCCTATGGGGAGAGCAGCGCCTATGGTCACTACTGGACCCAGAATTTCGGCCGTCAGGCAGGCGTGTCAACCTGTCCGGCGGCGAGCGACGACAGCGGCGAGGGCGGGAGCGACGAGGGTGGCCAAGAGGACACCGGTGGCGGTGCCGATGACGATGGCGGCGCCAATGACGATGGCGGTGCCAATGACGGTGGCGGCGCCAACGACGATGGCGGTGCCAATGACGGTGGCGGCGACAGCGGCGGGGGCTGTTTCATCGATGGACTCAGGCCGCTTTCACACCGGTGAAGGCATGCTGTGGTCCGGCGCCCACACCACGATGTTCAGCGGTCCAGCCCCAGTTTGATCCCGAAAAAGAGCAGCAGCGCCCCGACGGTGCCATCGATGGTGCGCCGCACCGGCGGACTCTGGAGCATCGTCCGGGCGCGCTCCACCAGGGCGGCCAAAGCGCATTGCCAAACCATGGCGATGAGAAAGTGCAGTCCTGCCAGAATCAGCGACTGCTGGAGGGCGGGCAAACGGGGGTCAATGAACTGGGGCAAGAAGGCCATGTAGAACACAACGGCCTTTGGATTGAGCACGTTGCAGAAGAACCCCTCCTGCAGAGAGCGGCGCGGTGAGAAGGGGCGCCGGGGTCCCCCGTCACCGACAAGGGCAACAGCGGCCCGACGACCGGCTGCGCTTCGCAAACTCACAATCCCCAACCAAGCCAGATAGGCCGCTCCGGCCAGTTTCAGCATTCGAAACGCCCAAGCCGACTGCAGCAGAATTACCGAAATCCCTACGGCCGACACCGTGGCGTGCACGAATAGGCCGCAGCAGATCCCCAGACTGGTGGCGGCGCCGTCCCCCCAACCGCCCCGCGTGGTGTTGCGTATCACCAGCACGGTGTCCACTCCGGGAGAGATGGTGAGCAATGTTATCGCAATTAAAAATGTTAACGATATTGAGGTCATGGGTCAATATTCTGCATCTATTGGATGATATTGTGATCTTCGCGTAGATCACCGATTTCAGGCAGTCGGCTTGGGCCTGGGCTGATACCACTCTTCAAACAACGATGTCCGCAGTTGGATCATCTCGATGGCCTGTCGGCTGCAGCCGGCAGCGCAGACACCGCAGCCGCGGCACCGGCTGCGGTCCAGCAGGCCCGTCGGCGGTCGATCCGGGTCACTGCCGGTGTGAATCTCGATCGCGCCGAAGGGACACCGCTGCGCACATCGGCCGCAGAAGTTGCAGGCCTGGGGATCCAATCGGGCGCAGTAGCGGCTGATGGGCCAGTGGCCAGCGGCCTGCTCCCGCTCAGCCAGTCGGTGGGGAAAGCAGCAATCATGGCAGCAATTGCAGATCGCCCCCCGCGGCCGGCCGTCGGCGTCCAGGCCCAGCTCGGCGCTGTGCATGAGGCCCTTGCGGCTGGCCTCGGTGAGGATGGCGCGGCCCCGTGCCTTGGAGATTTCCCAACCGATGCCGCGCACGTTTTCGAATCGCAGGCAGTTCATTCGCGGCTTTCGGCAACCTGCCCACATGCTGCGACAATTACAGGGCCACAGGTAGAGATGGGGAACCCGCTCGATGAGCGCTTGGGCTTCATGCAACAGCACGTACTCGGGGATCACCTGGCGGGGATCGCGCGGCTTGCCAGCCCGGAGGTCGCTTACCACCCGTCGGTGGTCCTCGACGTAGGCGGCAAGCTCCCAGTGGTTGAGCTGCCAGCGCACCGCATCGGGGATATCCTGCCACCCTTCAAATAACGCCCAGTAGTCAAATCTAATATGAAAATCAGATGGTTGTAACTCGTTTCTTGAAGTGTTACTGAGGACACCGCGCACCACCGCCCGGCGGATCAGGTCGTGGGCCTCGGTCTGGGTAGACACCAGCTCGGCGGCCACCATCTGCTTGGCAAGCTGTGCAGGGGACACGCCGCCTGCCCCGCACCAGCCCAGCATCAGCAGTTCGGCGGGCTCATAAAAGAGATGCACCCAGGGGGCGATGAAATCCGGCATATCACAAAGGGATATCGCCAGATCCGCACCGCCATCGGGAGGAATCACTGGAAGTGTAGGGGCCATCGCATGCTTTGTCTCAATCTTAGGGTGACCGGCCAGGCGAGGCAGCATCACAGTCGTAGCTCGCCAACCTCCTTTTCCACCTCCGCCACGATGGCGCCGCTGCGCATCACCGATACCATGGTTTCAATGTCCCTGTACAGATCGCGGTCGCCCTTCATGAAGGGCACGTGGCGACGGATGATGCGGTAGGCGGCGTGGGATCCCTTGCCGGCCCGCAACGGCTTGGGCTGACTGAGAAGGTCGCAGGCCTGTGCCGCGCAAAGCAGCTCGATGGCCACCACATGGAGGACGTTGTCCATTATTTCCCTGGCTTGACGGATGGCGATGGTGCCCATACTCACATGGTCCTCTTTGTTGGCCGACGTGGGGATGGAGTCCACACAGGCCGGGTGGGCCAGGACTTTGTTTTCCGATACAAGGGCGGCAGCGGTATACTGGGCGATCATGAGCCCGGAGTTGAGGCCCTCCTCCAAGACCAGAAATGGGGGCAGATCGCTGAGCTGGGGATTGACCAGCCGCTCGATGCGCCGCTCCGACACCGACCCCAGTTCGGCCAGTCCCATGCTGAGGTAGTCGGCCGCCATGGCCACCGGCTGACCGTGGAAATTGCCCCCCAGACGCACCTCCTCGGAGTCGCTGAAGATAAGGGGGTTGGTGGTGGTGGCGTTGATCTCGATGTCGACCACCCGCCCGATGTGGGCCACGGCCTCCTTGCTGGCCCCGTGAATTTGGGGGGAACAGCGCAGGGTGTAGGCATCTTGCACCCGCGCACAGCCGGCGTGGGAAGCGATCAGCTCACTTTCGGCCGTCAGGCGCCGCATGTTGTCTGCAGTGGCGATCTGCCCGGGATGCGGCCGCACGGCGTGGATGCGGGCATCGAACTCACTCTGGCTACCCATGAGAACTTCGAGGCTCAGGGCGCAGGCGATGTCGGTGAGTTTCGAGAGGGCCCTGGCGTCATGAACCGCTAAGGCGGCAATGGCCGTCATCACCTGGGTGCCGTTGATCAGGGCCAGGCCTTCGCCCGACGCCAGCTCCAGCGGCGCCAGGCCGAGGCGCTCGAGGACGTGGCTACCGGGCAGGCGTTGTCCTTTGAAGTTGGCCTCGCCACGGCCGATGAGGACCAGTGCCAGGTGGGCCATTGGCGCAAGATCACCGCTGGCGCCCACCGAGCCTTTCGCCGGAACGATGGGGGCCACCCCTTCGTTGAGAAAAGTTGCCAGATAGCGGAGGGTTTCCAGCCGAATGGCCGAATGCCCCATGGCCAGATCGTGAACCCGGAGCGCCATGACCGCGCGAACGACCTCGTCGGGCAGGGGCTCGCCCACCCCGGCGGCGTGGCTCATCAGAATGTTCTCCTGGAGGCGGCGGGTGTCCTCCACGGGTATGGTCTTGTCACACAGCGCCCCGAAACCGGTGGTAACGCCGTAGAGGACTTTTCGCTCCCGTACCCACCGGTCCACCAGTTGTCCCGTTCGCATCACCCGCTCGGCGCCCCTTTCGGAGATTGCCACAGCGGTGCCCTCCCGCGCGATGGTCACCAGGTTCTCGACGGAAAGTTTCTCCTTGTCCAGATAGATGGGCAGCATCTTTCCTCCTTGACTTGGCATTGACGCAGCACTCCTGCTAGCAACAGAATGATCCTCCCCCGCTGACCTGTCAATCGCAATTGTCCTTGTCGGCCGTGCACTTGACACGCCGAATCCCGCATGGAAATAAACGAAAAAACCATTGGATTATGGTAGCATAGGTTTTCATACCGAGAATCGGAGGTACATCGTGACATTTCCTGCAAACGGGGCTCCCACCGTTCATGCAAGTGATCGTCAGCGCCAGCACGCCACGGAGATTTTCCGGGCGGCGCTGGCGGCCGTGAAACCGGAGGCCTGTATCGCTCGGATGGTGGCCCGACGCGGGAATTCGCTCTCATTGGGATCGATCACAATCGACTTGAACCAGGTGGAGCGCCTGTTCCTCCTGGGGGCCGGCAAGGCGTCGGCCGCCATGGCGGCCGCCATGGAAACCCTCCTGGGCGACCGCGTTACGGCCGGCAGCATCAGCGTCAAGTACGGTCATGGGGTGCCCTTGAACCATTGTGCGTTGTTCGAGGCCGGGCATCCGGTACCCGATGCAGCGGGCTGTGAAGCGGCGCAGGCCATCCTGGACCTGGCCCGTGGAGCGCGAGAACGAGATCTGGTGATCTGTCTCATTTCGGGAGGCGGTTCGGCCCTGCTCCCCCTGCCCTTGCCGGGCCTCACCCTGACCGACAAACAGGCCACAACCCGCCGCCTGCTGGCGTCCGGCGCCACCATTCACGAGATCAACGCCATTCGCAAGCAC
>JAAUYD010043447.1_pt1 | contig 26655 bp, 25 predicted proteins | sample 7278101 | NCBI WGS metagenome assembly JAAUYD01 (sample SAMN14350128, study PRJNA611818) | marine sediment metagenome | isolation source: surface marine sediment (0.6m) | place: French Polynesia: Moorea | collected 2018-08
AGCCTCGTCTATTGCACGGTACTGAGCATCTTTCCCTTTGACTTTGAACTCGTAAATTATCATATGGCTCGACCTAACCAACTACATTCTTATGCTAGTAATTGGGTATAAAGTATGATTGGGTAGTAAGCCAGTTATTAAAGTGTCACTGCGACTAAAGTCGCCTACTCGTTCTACATCTCCTACCTGAAGGCGAGGAGTTTTGAACGTCGGCAACTTCCGATAAAATTACCTATTAAAGGGACTTTTGCCCTTTCAGTTCATAAATAATACTCAAAAACTAAGTAAGTCGGCGTAAATAAACCAAACTATAGGATTACTATTTGATTTTTGAACAGAACTCAGTACACTTTCTGTTCCTTGTTCCCTGTTAAGAGTTCCCTCCCCCTAAAAGTCAATTCACAAATCAAACCGGATTCCTATATGTTAGGAATGCTCGCAGCATTAGCTTTTGTTATTGCCCGTCTTTTTTACTCTATTTGTTATATTTTGGATATGCCAATCCTACGTTTTCTCATGTTTGGGATTGGTTTTTTAAGTACTACAACCCTATTTGTGTTGAGTATAATGGGAGTCACTCACTAATGCGATCGCATTGATTTACTTAATTATCAGCGATCGCTCGCTTCTAACCAAACATCCAAATCAGCCATACTGGTAAAATCAAGCAAAGCTTCACCCAGGTTTTCTAATTGTTCAAGAGGTAGAGATTCCACCTGCGATCGCACTTGTGGGGATAATTCACCTACCCGTCGAGTTAGTAGACGCACAATGAGCGATCGTTCTCCTTCTTCTCTTCCTTCTTCCTTAATTTCTCTGTAAACCCTTGTTTGTTTGAGTGTAATCCCCAACATTTTGATGGATGGATAAAACAGGAATTTATCTGGATTCTCACTTGCAGCTTAGGGAATTCTGGTAACGATACTAAAACATTTTCTTCTGGAATATGCCTATTCCATTCCCATGTAAGATTAAATCAGTTGTTATCCGTAATCCGTCATAACAGAGTATGCACAGCTACCAAATCGAGTTAAAAGGCGACGTATTACATGTGGGTTTTAATCGTAACATACCAGCCCAGGGCGATCGCATTGTTAAAGATGCCCTGGAATTATTAAACCAAAAGATTGATACGGGGGAAATTACAGGGGGTAAACGTATATTAATCGATGGACCACAATCGGTTCCTGTTGCCTATGTTCTATCACATAAACTTGTTCATTTATACTCAGTAGTTGCCGTGCTTGACCCCAAGTTAGGTAGTAAAATTAATACGCCTGATGGTGCTTTTAGATACAAAACATATGTAATTGTTTCTGCCCACGGCTCCCTTGAATACAAGGTGGGAGATTTGATTGAAACTAAAGAATCCAAACAGGAGCGTAGTATTATCAAAGTTGTGTTATGCGGTCCTCCCCACTCTGGTAAATCATGTTTGCGGGAAGGTTTGAAAACGGCAATTTTGGGAACATTGGGCGCACCTTATCCCTATGTAATCACAGCTTGTCCCGATGGGGAAGGGTCCTGGTATCAGGAAGCTTGTGAAAACAATCAATCACTTGCTCAGGAGTACAAATATGGCTATAAGGCCGATCTGACTCCCGAATTTACCGAAAAGGTAGCAAACTCGGTTAGAAGTACGAATCAGCTGATCAATATTATTGATGTGGGCGGGAAAATTACAGATGAAAATAAGATAATTATGCAGCCAGCTACCCATGCAGTAATTTTATCTAATGATGTTAGTAAATTTGCTGAATGGTCAGACTTTTGTCAATCCCTGGGGCTAAAAATTATTGCCAAGATTCACAGCCGATTGGATGAGATGGAAGATGAGGTATCTTTAGTTGATGGTTGGCAAGAAAGTACTAATGAATTACTAGAAAAAGCTCCTTTGCTGACAGGAAGTATACATGGTTTGAAACGGGGAGAAATTTTGTCCACTCGTCCTATGGTAAAAGCACTAGCTGAGGTTGTAATTCATTTAACTAAATGCTAAGTGTTAAAAAATACTTAATTTATCCATTGATAGGCATAAAATAGGCATAAAAAGATATATGTTTCTTGCAAGTAGATGTTCTTAGGATACATCTTATTTTATACTGCGTATTTTTGCTGGTATTAAGGAACGTCAAAATATGCGAAAAATTATTACCACTACGGGAACATCCCTACTCACAAATGCTGCGAGGAAACTCAATAAAAAACCAGCATCAACAGTTACAGATCGAGAGTTACATCTTTTTTGGCAGCAAGTAGGAGCATCAGCAGCTTCAGCCGAAACAAATTCATTGTTGAAAATTGCTCGTCCTGATGAGGAAATAGTCTTATTGTATACAAGTACAGAAGATGGTGAAAGGTGTGCTGGTGAAGTTCAAAGATACTTGCAAAGTCAAAAATGGTCAAATGTAAGGCTGAGAAAGTTACCCTTAGAACAAAATGAGGCTCAATTTGAACGTCATGGCTTACGGGAATTGGTAAATATTCTCATTGATGAAATTAACACAGCACAGCGAGAAAATAGGGAAGTAATTATTAACGCCACTGGTGGTTTTAAAGCAGAAATTGCTTACACAACCATGGTAGGAATGATTTTCCAAATTCCAGTCAAATACATTTATCAACACTTTGAACAACCCATTACTTTTCCGGCTTTACCTGTGAGTTGGAACATAGATTTATTGCTGGAATATGAGCAATTTTTTCAATGGATAGATGAAGAATCACGAAAGCAATTAGAGGTTGAACAACGCCTGAAAGCTATTCCCGAATTAGAACGCGATCGCATTATGGCACTATTGTTACCTGCTGATACGGAAGAATATATATATTTATCTGCGGCTGGGGAAATTTTGTGGGGACGAGTCAAACAACAAAGACAAATTGGAGAATTATTAGAGGAACCAAGTGCTTCTGAAGTTGACGAACAAGATAAAATCTCTAGTTCTTTGAGTAAAGTAAAACATCATTATCCCAAAGGAATATTAGAATTTGCTCAGAAAGTCGCTAAATTTCCACCAGTAGAAGAAGTCATTGGTGGACATTTTGAAAATACGACCATGGGAAGGATTAAAGGAGTTTCTGATGATGGTTCGATTCGGCTTTTGTGGGCTGATGATAAAAAAGCTGCAAATATAACAATTCGCACCACGGCGCGGGGTGAAGCACAAACATTGAGGTTTTGTGATAAATATATTCGTCCTTTGTTAGAGTCTTAATTTATGACTACAAATATAGAAACTAAGCAGTCTTGTTACACAGCAATTACCTTTGCTCCCGTACAGGGGTTTATTGAAAAATCGCGGAAATTACGAGATTTATATGGGAGTTCTTATTTACTTTCTTATTTGGCTTGGATAATTTGTAATATGGCAGACAAATACTTTGATGATGGTATTTCTCACGTTGTTTCTCCGGCTTTACCGAATATAACTCAGGGAATGCCCAATCAAATTATTATTGAAGGTGATTTTCCCGAAAAAGAAGCAGAATTAGCTTTAAACAAAGCATGGGAATGTGTGGTGAAAACTTGTCAGGAATGGATTGAAGAAAATGTTACAAGTTTTGAGGATGAGAAAGTTATTAGAACTGTCACATTTAATTACACACCCTGGAAAAGAAGTTGGAGTTTATGGAAGAACTATGCTTGGGAATTTTTCTGGGTACAAGGTTGTTTAAAAGAAGAAAAACCAGGTGAAGGTATAAGTTATGTAAGAAAGAAATTAAATGAGAAAAAACGGGGACGTAATTGGACGGGGATAAATTGGCAAGGCGAGAGTTCTACCCTTTCTGGTGCAGATGCGATCGCATATCCAAAACTCGGTAAAATTGCCGATCCGCGTGAATATAATTATCAGCAAGAAAGACAAGATGTTACTGATTTTTATCAAGCTTTAAGTAAGATATTGGGAGAATCATTTATTGACCCCAGAGAAGAATTGAGTATTCCTGAATTAATCAAGCGAATTATCACTTATAAAAGTATTTCCGAAAAGCTCATTTCTAAACTTAAAATAAAATTTGCTCAAGAGAACCTAGAAGAACTTTTTGAGCAGATTACAGAAAAATCAGAAGAATTAAAATCATCAGATTTATCTGAAAATTTATCAAAAGATTTAAGTCCATCATCTTTCAAAGATTTGAGTAGACATAAGGATGATAAGAGTTTTCAAGGATGGTTTCAAGGAGATGGTGATAAGGCTGGTGATTATCTGATAAAGTACCCTGAAAGAACTCATGCTTTCAGTAAAACAATGCGAAATTGGGGTAAATGGTTTCACAAGAGACGGATGAAAATGGGTCGGGTTATTTATGCGGGAGGTGATGATTTTTTAGGCATATTTTATGATAAGGAAAATACAGGAGAAGAATTAAAACCAAAATTTTGTGTTGATTGGTTGAGTAAATTTAAACCGGAAATTTGGCATGGAGATAAAGTTAAACCAATAACCGTTAGCGTTGGGTTTGTGTGGGCTTTTCCGGGTATTCCCCAACGAGATGTATTGCAACATTGTCGGGAAGCGGAGAAATCTGCAAAAAGTAACGGACGGGATAGGATTGCCTTCCGGGTATTATTTAACAACGGTAATTATTTAGAATGGGTGTGTCCTTGGTGGCTGTTAGAAGCTGAAGCTGGTTTGCTATCGAGTTACCAGGATAGGGAAGGAAAACAAAACTGGACACATATATATGGTGATGTTGCAGTTTTGGAATCTCGTCATTCTCTTGGTAGAAGATACACAAATGATGATGAAGATAATCCTTCTTGTAAAGAAGATACAGGAATAGATGTAGCTTTACCTCTATTTAAAATATATTTTCCTAAAAATGCAGATATCTTACAGCAAGATAATTTCTTGTGGAACCGTACTGAAACAAAACATGAAAAAGGTAATGAATATAACAAGCTTATTGGTGGAATTTTAGGTGAGCGCAAAAGTTATTACAGGAAAAATACAGAAGAGTTAGACCAAAACAAAGTTGATAAAGCTTTAACTAATTGGATTATTAATCTTGCAAAAGTGGGGTTTCACCTATGTCAGCAGTAGGGATAAATAATACATCTGAAGAAAAATGTTTTCTCCCTCGTCCCCCATTTACCCATCTAATTATCATCGAACCTTTGGGTTTACTCTATGGTAGTGCGGGTAGATTCCTATCACCAGAAAATTTGGTGGGGCGTTCCGGTACCAGCTTTCCTCCTAGTGCTGCGACTTTATCAGGTTTATTTGCTGCTTCCCAAGATAAAAACAAAGAGAATAATAACAACGCAGATAAAAACGCAAATAAAAAAGCAGATATCCGCGATTTAATGTTAGCGGGACCATTTTGGGGGAATGTAGAGGAGTTAACATCAAGTAATCAAAATTTTTACGTTCCCACACCAAAAAATTATTTAGTTAAGGATGACGAAATTGTTGATAAATTAACTTGGAATAAGGAACAACAAGCATGGTTGAATAAAGATAAAGAAAGTCCTGTTGATAAGTTTCAAAGTAATACCTGGTTAGCCATTAATGACTGGGATAATCCAACAAAAATAAGTCCAATTCCTTGGAAATTTTTACCCCACCTACATCCTCGTTTGGAAGAAAACGAACGACACACCATTCGAGATTATAAAAACCAGGGAAGTTTATTTCTAGAAAATTCGGTGCAAATGGAACCGGGAACCTGTTTGGTTTACCTTGCTAACACGAAATTAGCACCGGGTTGGTATCGGTTTGGGGGTGAGGGACATATGATAGATGTGAAATGTATTGACTTGTCCCCAACTGTACAAGAGTTGCTTAAGAAGCCTGTGGGTAGGGCTTTTGCATTAATTACACCAGGGGTTTGGGGTTCTAATCGATTATCGAAAAGAGCACCTGTTTACTTAGAAAAACGTAGTCAAGCTTTTTACGCACCTGAAGAACCAGTACCGGAAACCCAGGAAAAAGAAGTTTGGCAACTGGAAGCACTTTTTACTGAACGTCCTATACCTTTCCGTTACCGTTTGGGCAACCGCGACAATCAGCAGCAGGATCAAACACAGGAGCATAAACACCAGTCTTCTCAACCTCCTAAACTCCTGTCTCGCGGACGCTATGCGGTTCCTGCGGGGAGTGTTTATGTACTGGAGGAAGAAATCAATAAATCTTGGCAAGAGTGGGATGTGAATTGGTTTCCCCAGGAAGGCCCTTCTTTGAAGCGGTGGGGATGTGGATTAGCACTACCTTTACCAAGTGCGATGGGAATAGGGGACAAGGAATAGGGACAGGAGGGGTTGCTGATTACAAATATGCTAACAGCCCCCCAACCCCCAATTCACCGGGGAGAAAGATAATTTATAGTGCTACGCACTAGGGGACAGGGGACAGATAAGAGACATTTTGAGGAACTAATTTTCACTTGTAATTTTCACTTGGGAGCAATATAAATGTATCACAAAGCTTACGGTATCATTGAAACCCTTGCACCTCTGCATGTTGGAGCCAGTGCGGGGGAAGAAACGGGTAATTTGAACTTGATTTTTCGCGATCAAATTACACAGACTGGGCTGATTCCTGGGAGTTCAATTCGGGGTCGATTTCGCGCAGATATGCGGGCAAATAAGGGAGATGTGGCAACTTGGTATGGTCATGAAGCGGTGAAAGGGGAGGACAATTCCACAACCGAAGCATGGGCTAAATTTGAATATGCTTCTTTGTTATGGTTGCCAGTATTTTGCCCAGGGCAGCCAGTAGTTTGGATTACCTGTCGTCGATTGCTGAAACGCTACAAGCTAATTACTGGTATTAAGGCAGATTTACCCGAACCTTACACCGCACCAAAGGCATTACAAAGTCGGCAAGTTGGTACAAATCACCGGGTTTTATTTTTCAATTTGGGCTTTATTGAAATCGAACATGAGGATAATCTCTCTGCTTGGATACCTGATAACGTTGATTTGGAGCCGAACAATTTACTGGTAGTTGGTGACAATGATATTGCCATGCTCCATGATATGGCACTTTTTCGTCAAAGTAGGGTGAAATTAGCAGATGAAGAGAAGAAGGTGGAAGGGGGAGCATTTTTTAATGTCGAAGCTTTACCAGAAGGGAGTATTTTAGTGTTTCCTGTGGCACTCAAGGAAACCGGTTGGCGACCTTTTGGTGAAAAAACATCCCAAGATTTGTATTTTGGTGGCTTGGAATCCATTGGTTTTGGTCATTGTCGAGTCAGATTAGCAGGAGATTATTAATATGGGTTGGAAATCCTACGATTTGGATCGGGAAGCGCAAAGGTTAGTATTGGCGGCTAAACAGCGTGATGATAAATCCCTGAATCAGTCTTATAAAATGCGGATGGCTGTGGCCTATGGGCTAGAACGCTTCTGGGGGGAGCATTTGCGATTGCAAGCTAAGGAACCGGAGAAGTCTGCATATTGGAAGGAAACTTGGGATGCGTTGGTGGGAATTTTGGAACAAGCGGGGGTTCTACTCCCTAATGACACTGTAAATGTCAATAATGTGGGTGAAATTCAAGCTATGTCCGCTCGCCTTTGGCAGTTAACAATTGACGAACAACGGGTGGCTTTATCCGTATTAACACAGTTATGTGATTGTATCGTTTGGTGGACGCAACGTTATAAGTAAGAAAGTAGAACAAATCAGGAGCAAGATGCTCCTACTACATAATCCTACTAAATAATACTTTCAGAATTGATATTTATGAATATTCCCGAACCTGCAAAAAAAGTACCAATGTTATTTCGAGCACAAGTTGGCGGACGTTGCCAAGTTCAGCGACTTGTTCCCAATGCAGATGAACAAGATGCTACTCTGTGGGCTTCTGAGTGGGTAGAAAAAACCTATCCCCAATTGCGTGAAACTGCGGAATTTATGCAAACTCGCACCTACAATTTAACTTGGCGATTCATTACCAATAGCGGACAGGATGATGGTGTAATTCGTCCTGTAATTGGTGCTAGGGGTTGGCCATATTATCCTGGTAGTAGCATGAAGGGTATTTTTCGTCGTGCTTGTACCCCAGAACAACGCGATCGCTATTGTGGTAAATCTGTTAATGGGGATTTTCAACCGGGTATTTTACGGTTTCACGGGGGTTATCCCACAGATACCGCTTGGACTGAGGATTTGGTGGATATTGTCCATCCCCAACAGGATTGGCAGGTGAAATCGAATCACAAGGATGGGGGTGCTTTTATTCAAATTTCCCTGTCTCAACCAGAACTGAAGTTTGGTATTTCTAGTAACCAGGTTTTAGAAGATACTGAGTGGGAAACTATTTGGCAGATTTGGGAAAAGGCTCTTTCTACGGGAATTGGTAGCCGTGTTTGTGCGGGATACGGTCAACCAGAAAAGCATACTGGTAATGTGCTTTATAAAACTCGTCTTAAGGGACAAGGACAAGCAGCCAAGTTAATTGATGGTACAGGGGAATTTCGCGCTAATATTTTCCGTGCCGGGATTCGGGGTCATGCATTACGCATATTTGGGGGATTGACTGATGCAAAAACCGCAGATGGCATTGTCAACCAACTGTTTGGGGGGATTCAGGGTGAAGCTGTGATTGGTTTATTGGGAATGAGTTTCCGAGTGTTGAAAAATCACCCCGGCAGTTTTGGTCGTGGGGGTTATATCCAACCGACATATAATCTGGAAGGGGAATTAACTTGGTTATTGGCGAAAAACTTACCTAATTCAGAGCAAGAACAAGCTTTGAAAAAATTAATTGCTGCTTTAACCCGTTTTGCTATGGTTTTTGGCGGTTTTGGTAAATCTTGGCGCAGGGCAGATCATCGTTTATTTTATGAAGAGTACTACGAAGATGAATATAAATCTCTAATTGGTTGTCATTGGCAATGGTTGGGAGAGCGATCGCTAATACAAGATGTGCAAGTCCGCAAGTTAGAGCAAGTGGCTGGTTTTATCAAAAAAGTACGGCAAATAGCCCAAGATTGGCTGGTTTTACAGGGTATAACTACCAATACTCGCAAAATTGCCCCTTGGCGGGAAGCATGGCATCAGGATAAAGTGCAGGTATGGGGACGAGAAGCTGTAAATGCTGAGGACTCACAAGCAATTTTTTGGTTACATGGAGCCTATCAGGAGGAAATTCGGGGAGTACAGCCAAAGGGTTCAATTTATAAATCGTCTTTAACTGGTAAGATGGGGCAAATTGGTAGGTTGTGGCATCGAATGTATCCTGTGGTGAGGCTGGTAAAGAATCCCCAAGACCCAAATGGTAAACCACTTGCTAAACCTACACTCAAATATTTGGAGTTTTTAACTATTTTTCCAGATAATTCGAGTGAATCGAGGGATTTTTTACGGTTTCTCGATGCTGAACAAAGTCGTGAAAATGGATTTAAGAAGCTTTGGTAGGGAAAAGTCAAAGCTCCTTTGGGTTAGAACAACGCTCAAAATTATTCCACCAAGTCACTTAATAGGTTCAAACAAATAGGGGGTTTATTTGGAAGTTCAACTGAAATCGTTAAATTACCACCGATGGCATCAATATAATTTCGTAAAGTAGACAGTAACATATCTGACTCTCTTTCCAAACGAGATACGTTAGGCTGCGGCATATTCAAGCTGCGGGATATTTCTGTCTGCGTCAATCCTGCCACTTTTCGTAGCTCCTGTAAAGTTAGATACTCTTTTTCTAATTCATCTGTACGAGCTTGTATTTTTTGCTTACGCTCGTCTGACAAATTGTCCCATATCGTTTTTAAATTTTTTCCTTTTGTCATTGATTTTCTTCCTCTAATTGAGTTAAATGCTCGTCAAAACGCCCATCGGCTTTTTTTATTAGTTGTTTGTAAAAACGTTTCTCGCTCACTCCAGATTTATCTCCAGCCACCAACAAAATCCCCTGACGTTGGGGATCGAAGGCAAATGCAACCCGCCATACACCGTTATCGCACACAAACCGCAGTTCTTTCATATTTGGATGCTTGGAACCATTGAGGGTGTCTACATGAGGTCTACCCATCATCGGACCGTACTTTTCGAGTAAGTTAACCTCCGCTAATAATGCATCCTGCACAGCCTCAGAAAATTCTGAAAACTCTTCTACAAATTTAGGGTGAAAATCAACTATCCAGCACATATAATTATATCATTAACAATATATATCATCAATGATATTATCTTGAAATAAGTATTAATATCTACCTCAAAGCGATACCTTACCGTAGGTATCGCTTTGATTAATTCTGATAATTTTTGCGGTTTTTTGTAGGGGTTTAGCATTGCTAAACCCCTACGGTTGTTTCCAACTAATCCGATTTAACCCAATCGGTAGGGATTACGCTTACACACTAACGTTTGAAGCAGGTGATCTAAAGTTTCCAACTAATCCGATTTAACCCAATCGGTAGGGGCAGTCGCTTTTGGTGAATTGGGTCCAGTATTCCGTTTCCAACTAATCCGATTTAACCCAATCGGTAGGGCATATACAATATAAGGGCAAACTGTTCAGTTTTTCTGGTTTCCAACTAATCCGATTTAACCCAATCGGTAGGGATGCTCTGTGATTTTTTTGATGTGTTTGGATGATGGTTTCCAACTAATCCGATTTAACCCAATCGGTAGGGCTATCGACTTCCCCACGGGCTACATTAGTAGCCGCGTGTTTCCAACTAATCCGATTTAACCCAATCGGTAGGGAAATTAACCCCACAGCGTGATGCTGTGGGAAAAGGTTTCCAACTAATCCGATTTAACCCAATCGGTAGGGCCATTATCGCTGGAGGCGACAGCGACGACGCTGCCTGTTTCCAACTAATCCGATTTAACCCAATCGGTAGGGCGGTCTTTGGCAATACAGCCGCCTAGAGCAAAGAAGCTATACAGTTTCCAACTAATCCGATTTAACCCAATCGGTAGGGAACTCTGTCTCTGGTTCAAGTTCAAAAACTGGCGAGTTTCCAACTAATCCGATTTAACCCAATCGGTAGGGTCAAAAAAGATAATGAAAAAAAGTATGTAGATCTCGTGTTTCCAACTAATCCGATTTAACCCAATCGGTAGGGAGTTCGCTCAGGAGCCTTTACCCAGTAAGGGTTTCAGCGCCCAAATCGACACACTCCGAAAAAACATCACAAATGTTTCCGAAAATTGCAAAGAATACAGGCCTCAAACCCTTACCCTGCAAGCAATCGACACACTCCAACGAGATAATAGGCATTTCAGCGATTTGCCTTAGTGTGTCGATGGTCATGTTACAAAATCCTCCTTAAATCTCTACAACCTATATATAATAATAGTTTTGGCATTCAGAACACTCAAGAAAGTGACAATAGAATACAGTTAGAATGCAGTCACAAAGCGATCGCTCTTACCAGATTAGATGGAACAAGCTGGAAACTAAAATCCATCATATACAACAAGCGATCGCGCCGGTTCACATCAGAATTAATACTTAATGCAAATATATACTTTTTTACATACAGTACCATAAATTCATGACATTCTCTAGATAAACAAACCCGAATCGACGTGGAAAAATTCCCCCAAAGCCTTAGCTTGGGCTTTGCTAATTTCTCGCTTCCCATTTACAATTTCCGATATCACTCCACTTGAACCGATAATTCCCACTAAATCAGCTTGTTTCAGATTACGAGCTTCCATCAAATGTCGCAGCATCGAGTGAGGATTAGAATCACCCATTGGGTATTGTTCATCTTCGTATTTTTCAATTAAAGTGATTAAAAGTTCAAGTAACGCCGATTCCTCTGCTGTTTTATTTTGACGATGTGCTAATTCCTCAGCTAGTGCGATCGCGTGTTCATTTTCCTCATCCGTCTTAATCACCTTTGGCTGATATTCTACTAGTAAACTAGCATAAATTTCTGGATTAATAATAAGGGTCATTTTTCCACTTTTCTTTGTCATACTCGGCGTGAGTTAACACATATTTAATAAAAATTATCGCTTCTGCATAAACAATATCTACAATTAAACGGTACTTATTACCTTTGATATTAAAAACAGTAAAGTTACTTACCGCTTCTGCTGTTGGATAAATTGCTTGCACCTCCGTCAAATTAGACCAATCAGCCCTAGTCGCCACCTTATACCAATCATCCAGCGCATCATAGGCATCGGCATGTTCTCTCCAAAATTTTCTCAGCTTTTTACGACTGATTACATGCATTTAACTCTATATATTATATCCATTTTTTTGCTTATACTCTCATTTTGAGAGCTAAAAGTAAAATTGTGGGCGACTTATTTTCCCCGTTCCCTGTTCCCTACCATCAAGAGTAATTTCATAAATCAAACCAGACTCCTATATACTTTTTTACATACAGCACCATAAATTTAGATTAGGACATTATATTGCGAAAAATCCTCCAACTTTTTCTGAGCATTCTTTTTTCTGTGAGCAAGATTTCGATGGGTGTTAAAGAATGGGATGGTTTACCATTTTGCATGGCTACTGGAGTATATTGTAGTTTAGTTTTATGCATTAATAAAGATGCGATCGCCATCCCCACACTACCTTGAGCAGTCATTCCTGTAAAATCACCAATGACTTCATCTTTATGACAATTATTGGGTAATTTCTTGTAAATTTCTGTGACTAAATCAATGAATTTGATCGGGTCAAAAATATCATTAACAATTAGCTGTTCTGGGTTAGCAAATGAGACTTGAGGATAGTCTTTTTGTAAATTTTTGACAATTGGTGCAGATTGAGAAGAGTGGATTAACCAACAATATTTTAGTTTGGGTAAATGATGCTCTATTGCCTTGCGACAAGGTTCTTCCCTACTGACTAGTAATATCAATCCTTTATGCTGTTGGGGATTAGCACGGCTCAAATCAAATTGCTTGGCAGATTTCTTTAATGATTTACTAACTAACCATACGCAAGTAATAAATATAATTATTGAGACGATAATGATTCTTGTTAAACTTTGTACATCCTCGCCTATAAGTTGTTTTAGTATATCGCTGATTGCATTACCTGTAACAGATAAAAAAACTGTACCGATTAAAAAAGGGACTATAGTATCTGGTTCAAAAAATGGTTTTATTGCTCTTGATAAACTTAATGTGGTAAAACCAACTATTAGCTTTTTCATGTACTTTTTATCCGGACATTTAAAGTCGTGTCTTCATATGTCCTATTAAAGCGCATAGGGGAATGGGCTATTTCCACCTGAAATGTTTATCGACTTATACTTTTCATCAAGATAAAATCTCTGAAAAATAATTCCATCAAAAAGTAGAAAATGATATTTCCACTGTCTGATGATATTAAGTGCATATAACAGTAATAATTATTTTCGTAAATGAAACATAATAATCTTTTCGTTGGGTTATACTCCATTTCACCCAACCTACATCTCTTCCTTCTTTGCCTCCTTCACTCCTTCACTCTTCCCGTCAAACTCACCAATAATGCGATTCAATTCCTCTACCAACCAAGAATTAGTATTAGTTTCTAAAAACACTTCTAGTAAAGCGTGGTAATACCATAAAGTACCTGATTTTCCACCAGTAAACTTATCCCAAGTTGCTTCTCCCAGAGTAGACAAATCTTGTAAAATACTACGGGCATTGTGTAATTTATCAGCAAGGGCAACTCGACGAACTGAAGCAGAAGCATGACGTAATCTTTCAATATATTTATACTTGCGTTCTTTCCAAGGTGGTTTTGGTATCACATCCGTATCTGTGCAACCATCAACTATTTCCACAACCCTAGTGCCAAACATATCGAGAATCACAGCCCTAGTTTCCTTTCCCCCCTGATCCTCTACCGCATCGTGTAATAATGCAGCTATAGCCTCATCCTCATCACCCCCATCTTCCAACACCAGGGCTGCTACACTCAGCAAATGACTAATATAGGGTACATCGCCTCCCTTACGAGTTTGGGTACGATGTAATTGATTAGCATAAATCAAAGCTTGTTCAAAACGGTTTGTTAATTTTGCCATTTCATTTATAATCCGTTGTTGATTTTGAAAAACAGATAATCCGTTATCCGTTATCCGTTGTCTATTTTAGATTTTGGATTTTGAAATAACTGCGACATCAGCTTTTCTTGCCTTCCATCTGTCGCAATCATTAATAAAATTAAATCGCCCCCTAACCCCCAAAATTGGGGGAACAAGAATTTTAAAAGATTTTCAAAGTCCCCTTCAAAGTCCCCCAGGTACCCCCAAAATTGGGGGGGATTTAGAGAGGAGCATCTATAAGTCCCCCAGGTACCCCCAGAATTGGGGTCACGGGGGCAGGGGATTTAGGGGGCTAAATAAGGAGAGGGGCTGGGGGTGAGGTTCAGTCCAAATTCCCCCATCCTTAAATATAAAGTTGATAGGTTTGTTCCATTTCTGTTCGCATTCGTTGACGTAAACTCCAGGGTAAAATCACCTCCACCTTGGGACCCCAAGCCCGCAAACGCATAACGATATTATTATCATCTTGGCGATAGTCAATTTTACAGTAAATACTATTTTTGCGAGATTTAAATTGCTTGATTAAATATTGGTTATCTGTAAAATTATTCAAATGTAAATTGATATAATTTTCAACTTGTGCCAGGGAAATTTTTCTAAACATCTCATCCCGTTCTGTCCCTTGAATATTATGACTGTAAAAGTATTTATCAAACCTGAGTATTAATAATTCTTCGGGTTGGTAAATATCAAATCCCCAAGCCTCAGACATTTTATTCTTAATATCATCAGGCTTGGGGGGATATTTACCCCAACACTTGTCAATAAAAGATTGAGGAATATGTAAACTATCTAGATCTGCCGATAAAGTAGAAATTTCCCTGAATTCAATAATCCGATCCAATCGATAATCATACCAATTAATCTTATCCCAAGAATTTTCCACATCAATTTGGGGAATTTGACCGTAAGCAAATAAATAGGGTGCCCGTTGATAGTAGTAAATACAAACAGGATATACAATACAATCAACAGTATCTTGATATAATTTTGCACTTTGATAAGTTAACTTGACAAATGGTACTTTTTCCTTTGACCAAAGTTGCTTTAATTGCTTTTGTAACCGCTCTATGCCATTATATAAACGAGGATGAATAATATATTCTGTATGGATAAAAAAACGTTGGATACCATTAATAGGTAGGGACAATGAATTATTAAAAGCCGATAGTTCCTCGTGGGTAAACTGTTCCCGACCAAGTTCCAACTCATTTCCTCTCAATGATAAAAACAAATCAGGAAATTCATCTATTTTTACATACACATCCTGTTGATTCAGCCGTTTAGTTTTTAACCACCCTAATTTAACTAAGGACTTAAAATCATTATCCTTGAGATTACGACTAGTAACAGCAAATAAACGTCCATCTGGCAAGGATTTAGAAAAATAATTTTTTTTGGCATAATTAATATCACTTACATTAGTTTCTAAGGTATAATTTGAGCGATCGCTATTACTTATGCCTGTTAACAATAAACTTTCCAATTCTCCAGATGGAATTGGGTGATACTTCTGAAATGATGCACACCATTGATTTTTATCACTACTCAAATAAGATGTAAACAACCACTCATCTAACCTTTTTGCACAGGGACATTTTTCACTGTGCAGACCAGGAGAATTATCTCGTGCATGATGTTTTGTCCCATCGATAAAAAATAAATCGCGCCATTCCAAAAATGTAAACTCCTCTGCCAAATCCAGCTTGACTTTATCATTATTACCTCCATAAATAGAGCGTAAAATTATCCATAACCTGACAGCTTTTGCTATATTTTGCTTGAGAGAACCTGGTATTAAGAGCTTTAAAAATTCAATTGTCGGAGGATGGTTAAAAACTTCTCTGGTGCCTATTTTCATTTTGTCTGCTGCTATTGGTTTACCAAGGGAACCCATGCTAGTAGTTCGCCAAGCAAACTTTGCAGGGTTAAAGGAGTGGGAGCCGGAAAGCTCCCTACCTAGAAATAGGGAGCGAGACGCTCCTACTACAATTGTTTTATCCCGCACCAATTCATGTGGCCTAGTACTCCACCACATTAATTCTGAGGGTTTGTGGCACAGCCATCCTGGCTGTGCAATGGTCAGGCAGGGATGCCTGACCCACAAGTCATTATTTTTACCATCATATTTTATGGGACAGAGTACTACACAAACAAAGCCCACGATTAGGTGGGTTAAAACCTTGATTTTTCCTAGTCCGCGTAGGCAGACTTAGTACGTATAGCCGCACCCTTCGGTGGGTGACAGTGACTTTGAAAACATACCCTAGGTGGTAGATATTTATTAGATTAACAGCAGGTGGAATAGGCTATTTCCACAGATTTGATGTATTGTTCTCTTACTCCTTGCACACAGCAAGCAATACATGAGCTTAACCATGATTCAGTGTACCAGGCAAAACAATTGCTGATAGATAGTAGTGCTGGCAAACGCTCTTAAATCAGTATCCAGACAAACAAGTTAACAAAATTTTACATTTTATTAATATTCTGATACACTACTTTATGTGATGAAGTTCATGTTGAACTAGTCACTCCTTCTGAAAAAATTTCAATTCTGACTAATTTTGTCCGGATATCTAGCGTAAATATTCTCATAATTGGTGCAAACATGGTTCAAGCTAAACCCCATCCCCAGGAACTTACTGAGGAACTTAAAAACCTGACTGTTTCAGAATCAGAGCAGATTATTCAATTCAATCACCCAGAGAAGTATCGCACCTCACAATGGTACACAGGTCACGGAGAAATCACCGCTAGTGGAAATGGTCGCTCTTTTGAAATTTCTGCGACCTATACCCTCAAGGGAGAAGTTAAGTTAGTGGATGGGGTTTTCGAGCCTGACAACCCAACCTTGGCTGAAGTTTATAGCAGCCGTGGTCGTTGTGTAGCAATTGTCGATCAAACCGTAGATGAGCTTTACGGAGATGCACTCAGACGCTACTTTGAATTCCATGAAATTCCCCTCAAGTTATTTGCTTGCCGTGCTTGGGAATCTGATAAAACCCCCGAAACCGTCCACCGCATATTGGCATTTCTGGGTAAAGATGGCTGCGATGTATCTCGCAACGAGCCTGTATTAGTGGTAGGTGGCGGTGTTCTTAGTGATGTAGCTGGACTAGCGTGTTCCTTACAACACCGGCGCACTCCTTATATTATGGTAGGGACAACTGTAGTTGCAGCCATTGATGCTGGCCCTTCACCCCGTACCTGTACCAATGGTAGCCAGTTTAAGAACAGTATTGGAGCCTATCACCCACCGGTATTAACTTTAGTAGACCGTAGCTTTTTCCGTACCTTGGCCACTGGTCACGTCCGCAACGGTATGGCAGAAATTATTAAAATGGCGGTTACCGACGACCCAATTCTCTTCGAGTTAATGGAAGAATACGGCCCTCGTCTTGTGGACACCCATTTTGCCACCATAGATGCAGATGAAGAACTAGGAAAAATCGCTGATGAAGTTATTTATCGGGCATTATTCTCCTACATGAAACATGAAGGAACCAATATGTTCGAGACTTATCAAGATCGTCCCCATGCCTATGGTCACACTTGGAGTCCTCGCTTTGAACCTGCGGCCAAATTAATGCACGGTCATTCCGTCACCGTTGGTATGGCCTTCGGGGCAAGTTTAGCCGTAGAAATGGGCTGGCTGGGAACCCAAGAGCGCGATCGCATTATTAATTTGTGTCGCTCTTTGGGCTTGTCTGTTTATCACCCAATCTTGTCAGATATTGACCTCATGCTTGAAGGTCAGAAAAATATGCGACGCAAGCGGGGAGAAGGTGGTTTATGGGCACCCCTACCCACAGGTATTGGTGCTTGCGATTACGCCCAAGAAGTATCTTCAGGATTATTGCAAACAGCAATTGAAAAACACAAACAGTTATGTTCCTCCTTCCCTAATGGTGGGGGCGGTAAAGAAATGTACCTGAGCGACCTTGGTCTAGAATAGGAGTAATCGCAGATGACTAAGACATTAACAACTCCAAACACGGCAAGACCCGTAACTCCCTTGGGGATTTTAGTCGAGCAACTGGAACAGACTGTCCAGATGGCGAAAAACCAGCAAGTTTCTCCTGAGTTAATGGCTTCCTTGCAACAGGTATTTAACCTAGCAGCAGGAATTGACCCTTACCTCGAAGAATGTACTACCACCGAGTCTCCTGCCCTCGCTGCCTTAGCGCAGAAAACGGCGGCAGAAGATTGGAGCAAACGTTTTTCGGATGGGGAAACGGTGCGTCAGTTGGAACAGGAAATGCTTTCTGGGCATATTGAGGGACAAACCCTCAAATTGTTCGTGCACATGACTGGAGCCAAGCGCATCCTAGAAGTGGGGATGTTCACTGGGTACTCAGCTTTAGCCATGGCGGAAGCCTTACCCGACGATGGGTACATGGTTGCCTGTGAAGTGGATCAATATGTAGCAGACTTTGCCCGCAATTGCTTTGATGAGTCTCCCCACGGCAACAAAATTAAGATAAAAGTAGCTCCAGCTTTGGCAACAATGCAAAACTTGGCAGATGCCCAAGAATCCTTTGATTTGGTATTTATTGATGCCGATAAAAAGGAATATGTGCAGTATTTCCGGCTCCTGTTAGATAAGGATTTGTTGGCTCCCGGTGGCTTTATTTATGTAGATAATACATTACTCCAGGGTCAACCTTATTTACCCCCAGAGCAGCGAACCGCCAATGGAGAGGCAATTGCTCAATTTAACCGCTATGTAGCGGAAGATCCGCGAGTAGAGCAAGTTTTACTCCCACTGCGAGATGGTTTAACCATTATTCGGCGCAAATAACTATAGGGTACGAGCTAATAATTCTCCTGGATTATTGGCTCTTCCATTCGATATTTACGGTTAGTTTTGAGGATTAATGGAAAATTTGTCACCGGTTCTACTGAGAACCTCTGCCCTGCTGAGAAGCTTGGGGACTTTAGTCCTACTGACATTAGCATTTCCCTTCAACTTGATTATCGTTGCTGTTGCTCTCATCTGGAATTGGATTACCTCACCTGTGAGAAAGGCAAAAGTGATTGATAACCCCCAGAATATTTTGATCACTGGGGGGAAAATGACCAAAGCTTTACAGCTTGCCCGTTCATTCCATGGAGCCGGGCATAATGTTATTTTAATTGAGACTGATAAATATTGGTTATCAGGTCATCGCTTTTCCAAGGCTGTGAAAAAATTTTGTACAGTTCCAGCTCCAGAGAAAGATGCAGATGGTTATTGCCAAGCAATACTCAAAATTGTCCAACAAGAAAATATTCATGCTTTTGTCCCAGTATCTAGTCCAGTTGCTAGTTACTATGACTCCCTAGCAGGGGAATTAATTGCCCCCTATTGCCAGGTGATTCACTTTTCCCCTGAAGTGACTCAAATTTTAGACGACAAGTTTACTTTATGCCAAAAGGCCCGTTCCTTGGGATTATCTGCACCGAAAGCCTTTCTGATTACCGATCCACAGCAAATCCTTGACTTTGATTTCCCAGGGGATGGCAGTAAATACCTGATCAAAAGCATTCGCTATAATTCGGTATTTCGCTTAGATATGACCAAGTTACCCTTTGCAGGTATGGAAGATTATGTCAAAAATCTACCCATCAGCGAAGAAAACCCTTGGACAATGCAAGAGTTTATTACTGGTCAGGAGTATTGTACCCATAGTACAGTCCGCAAGGGAAAAATCAGACTTCATTGCTGTTCCCAATCTTCCCCCTTCCAAGTCAATTATGAACATATTGAGAAACCAGAAATATATGCATGGGTTGAGAAATTTGTCAAAGAACTAAACTTGACCGGACAAATTTCCTTTGACTTTATCCAAACAGAGGACGGTATAGTATATCCTATTGAGTGTAATCCCCGCACCCATTCTGCTATTACCATGTTTTACAATCATCCAGGACTAGCAGATGCTTATATAAAAGATAGTGAAGATGAAAACGAAGTGCCCATTGTACCACTTCCTGACAGTAAACCTACTTACTGGCTTTACCATGAAATATGGCGGTTGACTGAGATTAATTCTTGGTCGGATTTACAAGCTTGGATACAGAAGGTAGTTAAGGGAACAGATGCCATTTTCCAAGTCAACGATCCCCTACCATTTTTAACGGTACCCCACTGGCAGATAACTTTATTATTATTAGAGAATCTGCGAAAATTAAAAGGCTGGGTCAGAATTGACTTTAACATTGGAAAATTGGTTGAACTTGGTGGAGATTAAATCCTAACCGGCTTAATTTCTCCCAGCCCTATACTCGTGTGATTTAGTAGTCCTTTTCATTAGTTTTGAGGGATTGTGGTACAGCTATCTTGGCTGTGAAATGGTCGGGTGAACCAAATTCTACGTAAGTTCAAGCAACATATGTTACGAAGCAACGGGACTTCAAAGAGCAAATCCCTGCTCAATTATCCTACCCTCGGCATTATCGGTTGTGGCAATATTGGCGGGCGACAAGCTGCTAATTTTCTAGCTTGTGGCTACCCAGTCTACATCTACGATGTTAATCCAGATTCCATGACTGGGTTACAGTCCCAAGGTGCGCGCATAGCTCACAGTAGTGCCGAAGTTGCCGCTTATTCCGAGATTATCTTTACCGCCCTACCTACTCCAGCCGATGTGGTGAAAGCCGTACTGTCAGGAGAGCAGAGCCTGTCTCAAGGATTGCGACGGGGCAGTATTTATGTAGACTTGACTACTAACTCCCCCGAAACAATACTCAGACTTCATCAAACCATGGAGCAACTGGGAGTTGAGATGTTAGATGCCCCCTTTAATGATTGTCCCATAGGGGCTCAAAGCGAAGGGGGTATGGGTTTAGCAATTATGGCTAGTGGCTCGAAAGCGACATTTGAGCGAGTGCGGCATATCCTGCAACTGATGGCAGATCGGGTTATTTATTGTGGAGAGATTACTTTTGCGACTCAATGCAAACTGATCCACAATGCTGTGAATGCCATCGCAGTCCAAGCTGTGAGCGAAGGAATTACCTTAGGTTTAGCCCAGGGAATCCCCCTACAAACCGTTTGGGATGTGCTACGCTGGGGGTCTTTTGGTCAGAGTCCTGGGGATATTCATGGTTTGCCCCACTATTGGTTTTCCCGGCGCTGCGATGACATCTCTAAACACCCAGCTTTCACCGTCAAACTACTGCATAAAGATTTACGGATTGCCCTAGCCATGGCTAGTAAAGAGAATATCTGTGTTAACCACTTAAGCTTGGCAGTCAAAGACTATGAGGAAGCAGAACGTAGAAGTTGGTCTGATTATGCCACCACCAAAGTTCGTTGCCTGCAAGAGGAACGAGCTGGAGTCATCGCTAAAGCCACTGTGCCCGTAATTTCTAATTCCAACCAGGTGCAACCCCAGTCTATCCCCACGACGGAAATAGATGGGACTATCAAACAAGGGAAAAAAGGGAGATCTTTTGCGTTTACTGTGTTATTTACAGTGCTAGCAACTAGCCTTTTTCAACTGGGATTATACTGGCTATTCCTCAGACATCATTTATCTTGAGAATTCTTGCTCATACTCCCCAGCTTAACCATCTGATAATGTTTATCATCACCTGGAAATGGTACCTATTTTAATGGATAATTAATTTTGGATTATGGTTGCTTTTATCACTTTTCTACTATGATTTATCGTTGTATAAATATATTGTGCAACCCACAGGTAGAATACTACCACTGATTATATGAAATACAAATCATAATGCTACACACACTATATATTAGCTGATTTTAGAAGATGTTTGTCAAGTTAAAATCTTCGTATTACAACCCCTTTTCCAACCTCTCTTCTACTAATATAGAAGCTCTAAAACTCCTGCTTTATAGTAAATAAGGGGGCTGGGGAGTTAGGTTTAAACAGATTTAATGTTAAATATAATACTTTTCAAATATCCTCTTATGTGCTTTATTTGTAGTAAAGGTTTAAGTATTTTATATTACCTGGGAATCTAGCACAAATATTACTGACGAATTCTACTGTCAGTAATGGCTGTAAGTATTATTTTTGACCAAATAATTAATATTTTAACTAACCCTAGAGAAAAAAGATGAATACTCAACCGGAAGTATCGCGGCTAAATTTCTTCTCATCATTACCCATAGACTCCCTTACCGCATTAATCGGTAGCATCATTTGTCTATCTTTATCACCAATTTTTATCCGTTTGAGCGAACAAGAAATCGGACCAAATGCGACAGCATTTCATCGCTTCTGGATTGCGGCCATTGCCTTTGCACTACTCAGTAGCTTGTTAAATGTACGTCGTCCAAAGAGGAACCCTAGAACTGAATTACCAAAAACCCATCTCACAAAAGCAACAATGCTACTGATTGCAGATGGGGTGCTTTTATCTATGGGCGTAATATGTTGGACTTGGTCCTTAACCCATACAAATATTGCTAACTCTAGTATGATTCATAATTTGATTCCCATATTTACAATTTTAGGCGGATTTATAGCTTTGAATCAGACCTTTGACCATCGATTCCTGCTTGGTATGTGGGTAGCGATCGCAGGGGTAACTTTACTAGAAGTAAATGACCTGTTCTCTTTGAGCCTTGGCCAACAGCTAATAGGGGATTTGGCAGCTTTACTCTCAGCAGTATTTTTTGGGGTACACCCATTAATAGCAGAGCGACTTCGCTCAAAATTTGACTCGATCACGATTATGACTTGGTCTTCAACCACAAGTTCTGTGTTATTATTACCTGTTATTTTTTTTACTAAGGAGCAACTTATTCCCAGTTCCCTAAATGGGTGGTTTGCAGTCATTGCCTTAGCTGGTATTGGTCAAATGTTGGGTATAGGACTTTGGACTTATTGTCTGAAAAAAATATCTTCGGGGTTTGCTAGCCTAGTTGCTTTGATTGTTCCTGCTCTGAGTTCCTTTGAAGGCTGGGTCATTTTCTGTGAACCTCTGAGCTTTTTGACTTTAGTCAGCTTTTCTGTGATTTTATTGGGAATGTATTTAGCGATTTCTAGTACATCTGCTGTTAAGCCTAAAATGGAATCAGTCAACGAAGAAGCTCTTGAGCAGGGGCGGGGAGCAGAGGGGAGAACCCCATGCATAAATGTTTGACACTCCCCATCCATAAACGGAAGGGGATTCTAGTTTTACCGACGTTTCTTGCTTTGGTAGATCTTTAGGACTTCCAATTAAAAAAATATCCCAAAATATTTTGTAGTGCAGGCAGCGTTCGACGGCTCGACTGAGCTTCGCCGAACGTCTGAGTTCACGCCGAAGTCTTGCGGTACTAATCATAAAGAACGGGCAGGATGCCCATCCCACAATATTGGATAATTTATTTTCACCGAATTCCCTTATATCAAGTTCGGAAGATTACTTATTATTCGGATCATCATGTGTGCAAACATTTTATATCAAGTTAGCTTAATTACTTATAATTTCTGCTTGATTCACACCAATCCTCTCTTACCCTCTGGTTAATCCTCTTTTTCCTCCTGCACCCTTGCAGCCTTAACCATAAGTCTTTAACCGAACATGATATTACGACCAACTAAAGGTCAGTAAGTAAGCAAACTTGGTACTAGTAGTTGACTTTTGTAGTACTCAACTGTTTTGCAAATTCCTTCATAATGGTCTGTAAAATTGTACGAGGGAAAAACTTGTCTAAATTGTTGAGCATCCATTATTTTTTTTGGAGCGCCGTCTTGATAATCTGTTCGGAAAACTAATTCTCCTTTAAACCCAACAGAAGAAGCAATCAACTGTGCTGACTCTTTAATCGAATAACCTTGCTGTTGGGCTAAATTGATAGGATGAGTCAAATCTATATTGAGTGTTAAGGCTTGTTTAAAGAGTTCTGCAACGTCCTCAACATAAATCCATTCTCTAATTGGAGCGCCAGTTCCCCATATTTCAAATTCAGTGTGACCCTCCATTTTGGCTAAAATCATCCTAATTATCATGCCATTAAGAGCGTGAACTTTATTTGGGTCTGTTGAATCACCAGGGCCGAAAGCATTTGGCACGAGAAAATTATGTGTCTTAATTCCAAATTCGGATGCGTAGCAGCGTGCAATCATATAAAGTACTCGTTTGGCATTGCCATAAGAGTAAACCGACTGATGTACCTCTTTATCCAACCATTGGGATTCGATATAAATTTCTGCTTTACCTTGATAAGAACAATTAGAAAGTGGATTAATGATGAGAGCGGATGGACAAGCCAATTGAGTAGCTTTATAAAGATTAAGAGACATTAGTAAATTATCATGCACTATAGTCCCATGCTGCGCCGACACATAGTGTAAACCTCCTACATGAGCCGCACAGTTGAAAATAACATCAGGTCGTACTGTTTGAAAAACTTCTTGTGTTAACTTAAAATCGGTCAAATCTAAACCATTTCTTCTAGAAAGTGCAAAAATCTCGTGTGAGCTATTGCTTAAAGCTTTGACAAGACTTTTGCCAATAAAACCATGTCCACCCAATACTAAGATTTTCATATTTTTGTAGATAAATTTTGGGAATAGCAAAGTAAGTGAGGTTTGATGAAAAATTGTTAGCTACGGTTAAAAAATCTTCACAAACCTTTTTCAAACTTAGTGTTGTTTATAGATATTACATTGGTAAATGACACTAATCAACCTTTCTGGAAACCCATGTGGTTAATTTTCATGGGCGACAAAGGTGAAGAAATCTCACCTAGGCTTGCTTATTCTTGCTATAGACAACGATTTGAGGAGAATGAAGTAGTAATTTAATTTATTACTTAAGTATATCCACTGATTTAGAATAACAGAGCCTTTTTCGCCGTAATTTAGCCAAATAATCGCGTAAGCGAGTATTTTCACCTTCAAATCTAGTCATATAAGTTTTATATGAAATCCGGATGATTAGTTACCGCAAAAACCTCAACCCCTTCCCCTCTCTTTAGTAACCCACGGTGTACACACAAGTCCTACTTATCTTCGTTTCAGTCTATGAATGCCCCCGTGACCCCTGCCCCCGGGACCCCCAATCCTGGGGGTATCTGGGGGTACCTGGGGGTACCTGGGGGTACCTGGGGGACTTTGGAAATTCTTGTCCCCCCAATTTTGGGGGTTAGGGGGCGTTTCGGTGAAGACTTGGATAAATTGGAGCACTTGTGTGTACACCGTAGCCTTAGTAACCAGAGGGGTGTCCACCACCGACGGGGTGAGGTGACGACAATACGGTAAGTCTCACAAGCAGATTTGATATTACATACGATATAGTCCCCCCTTGAAGGGTGTATTATTTCTCCCGGTGTGAATTGTGGTTAGGCAGGAAAGAGTTTTTGCCAAGTATTAGTATCAACTAGTGTATTATTTCTCCCGGTGTGAATTGTGGTTAGGGGCTATTCATATTTTTAATCAGTCAGTATGATTAACTATCCATAGTCATGGCTTATTAATCCCTAAAGAAACATAATGACTAAACAAATAGAAATTGCAGTCACTTTTATTTTATTTCTGCTGCTATTTATAGGAGTTGGCATTTACTCAGCAACCCGCAAACAAAGTACCACCACTGATTATTTACTCGCTAGCCGCAATGTTAATCCCTGGCTGACGGCACTTTCAGCCATGGCGACAGGTCAAAGTGGCTTGTTATTTATTGGTCAAATTGGTTTTGCCTACAAAATCGGCATTTCCTCCCTGTGGCTGACTATTGGTTGGGTAATTGGCGATTACCTTGCCTGGTATTTTATTTTCAAACGGTTGAGACAAGTATCAGAAGAAACCGCTTCAGATACCGTATCTTCCTTTCTTAGTCAAAATATCAAAGGCTCCCGTTTAGTTGCGATTATTTCCGCCCTAATTACCATTGCCTTTCTCGGTTCCTATGCCGCCGCCCAGTTGGTAGCAGGAAGCAAAGCCATCAATGTTGTGTTTGGATGGAACTATCATCTAGGCATCGTCGTAGGGGCGACAATTGTGGTCATCTACTGCTTTTCTGGAGGAATTCGGGCTTCAATTTGGACGGATGCGGTACAGGCCACCATTATGGTTGGTTCTTTGTTAATATTGCTAGTTGTGGCCGTTGCTACTTGTGGTGGAGTCGGGCAACTTTGGCAGTCTTTGGCAGCAATTGACCCAGCATTGATAGATTGGAATGCTTCCCAGCAAAGGTGGGGATTTTTACCTTTCTTTATCGGTTGGATAGCAGCTGGTTTTGGTGTGGTGGGACAGCCCCACATTATGGTTCGCGCCATGGCTATTGATTCAGCCGAAAACATTAATTTTGCCAGAAATCTGAAAACGAGTTTGGGATTGTTAAATTCTATTTCAGCTACGGGAATTGGTTTAGCGGCGCGGGTAATCATGCCGAATTTGATGACCTCTGGGGATCCAGAATTGGCACTGCCCTATCTATCCTTAGAATTGTTACCAGTGGTTTTGGTGGGATTGATGTTAGCAGGACTATTTTCCGCCACCATATCTACAGCAGATTCCCAAATACTCTCTTGTTCGGCCGCCCTCACCCAAGATATTTTTCCCGGTGCAGCTCAATCTTACAGGTTTGCCAAGATAGGAACCCTAACGGTAACAGCAATAATTTTGGCCATCGCCCTAGCTGGGAGTAACAATGTGTTTAGTTTAGTCACTTTTTCCTGGTCCTCTCTGGCTTCGGGTTTGGGTCCCTTATTAATATTGACAGTTTGGCAGCGATCGGTAAATCTA
>JAAUYD010124122.1_pt1 | contig 26628 bp, 21 predicted proteins | sample 7278101 | NCBI WGS metagenome assembly JAAUYD01 (sample SAMN14350128, study PRJNA611818) | marine sediment metagenome | isolation source: surface marine sediment (0.6m) | place: French Polynesia: Moorea | collected 2018-08
GATTGGGATGATGTGGAGTTAGTTAATAATTTACTATTAAATCATTCATCTTGGCAAGACACCAAAATAGTTTCTCAATACGAATCTGAATTTGCCCAATGGAATGGCTCAAAATATGCTTTTGCTTTTATGGCTGCCCGGGTAGCACTGAGTGCTTGTATTTATGCCCTAGACTTACAACCAGGAGATGAGGTTATTTTACCTGGTTATACTTGTGTAGTTGTTCCCAATGCCTTTAAATGGGCTGGGGTAAACACGGTTTATTGCGATATAGAATTGGATACCTATGGACTTGACATTAAAGAAGTAGAAAAGAAAATTACTTCTAAAACCCGTGCCATTTTATTACACCACCTCTACGGGATTGTGTGTCGTGATTATGAAGCTATTTTAGATTTGGCGAAACGTCATAATTTAAAAGTCATTGAAGATTGTGCCCATTCCACAGGAGCTGAATATCAAGGACGTAAGGTGGGTAACTTTGGTGATGTTGCCATTTATAGTAGCGAAAAATCTAAAATTTTCAACACTATTCAAGGTGGACTAGCTGTTACCAATGATGAATGTTTAGCACAGAGAATTCAAGAATACTATAACCAAGCCTCCCTTCCAGATGAAAATTTAATTGAAAGGCAATTAAATAACGTGCTTTTGGAATTTTACCAGTTCAAGCATCCTCAATCTTGGTGGCTTGGGGATATCTACCACCTTTTACATGGTGATTGTGTCATATATACTACTAGTAATCAAGAAATGCAAGGAATTCGTCCTGCTGATTATGGTATGAAAATGCCAGCACCCATTGCAGCTGTGGGACTCAACCAACTGAAAAAAATTGATTATTATATTGATTTAAGAAGAAAAAATGCTCAAACGTGGGATCTGTGGTGTGAGAAAAATAATTATCAAAAACCATTGGTAATTGAAGGTTCTGTTCCATCTTATTTATTGTATCCAGTTCTAGTGGAACCCGAAATCAAGCAGAACGTTAAATGGTGGGGATTTAAAAAATTTAACGTTAGTGTTGGTGATTGGTTTACCAGTCACTTACATCCCGTACCAGGAAAGATACCAGGATGTAAAAATGCTGATACTGCCGTTGAAAGATGCATTAATTTTCCGACTTTAAATCAGATGTGTAAATTTCCTGCTTCTTAAGCGGATTTTAAATAGCAATCAAGTAATAATTTTCAGTGCTAATTAACTAAAATCTTTTGATTTCTCAAACAGATGTAATAGGATGTTTATAGATAATCCCCGGGTTCTCATTGTTGCCCAACACGCCTCTTTAAAATTTGGTGGTGAAGCTGCTTTACCCTGGCATTACTTTCAATTTCTTCGCCAACGAAAAGTTGAAGCTTGGTTGGTAGTTCATGATTGGACTCGTGATGAACTCAAATCATTTTTCCATGAAGACTTTGACCGTATTTACTTTGTACCCGATCCCCCTTGGTTGCGTGTTTTAGGAAAGTGGAGTAGGGTATTACCCAGTAGACTCGGCAATTTTACGGTGCGATTAGTGTCCCGACTATTAGCCCAGTTACTATATCAACGTCCTATCATCAAACAAGCGATCGCAGAGCAACAAATTGATGTTATTCATCAACCCATGCCTGTATCACCTAAAGAACCATCTATGATGTTTGGTCTAGGTGTTCCGGTGGTGATCGGACCTATGAATGGGGGAATGGATTACCCTCCAAGTTTCCAGTATATGCAAAGTTGGTTTACCCGTAAGACATTAAATATTGCTCGTCTGGGGAGTAATTTGTTTAATATTATAATTCCCGGTAAACTGATGGCTACTACCTTATTAGTTGCTAACTCACGCACAAAAGATGCATTACCTAAACCTATTCGTGGCAAGGTAATTGAATTGGTAGAAAATGGTATTGACTCTGCAACATGGCAACCTCATTTTCACAATCACACAGGAAAAGATGCAACTCAACAATTAACAATAACACCTCAAAAACCAACCAAGTTTGTATTTGTTGGTAGATTGGTTGACTGGAAAGCAGTAGATTTATTAATCCTTGCTTTTAAGCAGGTAGTAGAACAAATACCAGCAGAATTGGAGATTATCGGTAAAGGACCTAAACGAGTGGCTTTAGAATCCTTAGCCAAAGAACTGGGTTTAATTAATTCCCGACTCTCCCACGAAATTCCAAATTCAGAAGTAGTTAAATTTACTGGTTGGTTAACACGAACTGAATGTGCCCGACATTTAGAACTTGCTGACGTATTAGTACTTCCTAGTTTATTTGAATGTGGAGGTGCGGTAGTACTAGAAGCTATGGCTATGGGCATTCCTGTAATAGCAACTCATTGGGGTGGACCTGCTGACTATCTGGATACATCCTGTGGCATTCTCGTCCAACCGACTTCCCGAGAGCCATTTATTAACGACCTAGCAGAAGCAATGGTGAAAATGGCAAAATCTCCCGAATTGCGGCAAGCAATGGGTAAAGCTGGTCGTCAGCGAGTAATTGACAACTTTGACTGGGAAGTGAAAGCAACAAAAATTATTGACGTTTATCAGGAAGCGATCGCCAGAACAAAAACCTAACAGGAGTTATTATAACAATGCACATATTAGCCACGATCCAAAAAGAACACTGGCAGGTGTTAATTGGTGATCCCACCCCCATTGGTTGGCTAACTTTTGTCGCATATCTGATTGCTTGTTTTTTGTGCGTTTTTTGGGCATTGCGTATCAGTCGTTTCTCTTCCCTGCGTCAATCAGGTCAGCTTCCCTGGCTGTGGTGGAGTTTGGCAATTATCTTGTTGCTACTGGGACTGAATAAACAATTAGATATTCAGTCTTGGTTGAGGATAGCTAGTAAGGAATTAACCATAGCCCAAGGCTGGTCTAACCACCGCAGTACTATGTATATAGGGTCTGCTGCTGTGCTATTTACCACTGTTTTAGCTTTATTGGTGTTTGTGGGCAGAGCATTACGCAACCTCTGGCAAAAGTATTGGTTAGTACTACTTGGTCTGGTGTTTTTGAACAGTTATATTCTGTTTCGAGCTCCACCCATATTTCGCGCTACTCGCTTGCTGCTGAATTGGCGACTGGAGGAATTACAAAATAGCTGGCTTTTAGAAATAGCGGGTATTGCTTGCATCGGGGTGTCGGCAATGAATAATCTTCGGAATTTTCGTAAATAGATATAGATGTAGTAAGTACTTTTACCTTGTTAGAGAGCTTTCGCAATTATCGGGAGGTGCGAGGGAAAATAGAGAGCGATCGCTAGATGAGGTTTATAGTAGCCTGGACGCAGAAGACCATTTACCAAAACCACACACTACATCCCCCATAGCCCCTATCCTGCTTCCAAAACTGGCGGTGACCATATTATCACACTTACGGTTTGCCTACCATAATCACCAATTGTTCTAATAGCTATGATCCTTATAAACCTAGGGGTCAAATTTTGGAGAAATAAAAATGGCTAATAAAAAATTGAAAGTATTACTGATTATAGAGCAATGCAATCCGGAAGGTTTTTCCGTTCCTTTAGAAGGTTATAATTACTACAAAGCCATTAGTGAAATAGCTGATGTCACCCTAGTTACTCATGGCAGGAATGAAAAAACTATTCAAAAAATAGCTGCTCACAAAGATGTTGTTTATATCCATGAAAGCAATTTCAGTGGTAAATATCATTCCTTAGTAGAAAAATTAACTTATAGGGGTAGAGTCAATTGGCCTCTATATAATGCCCTTAGTTACCCAATATATGCAGAATTTAATCACAAGGTTTATCAAAAATTCAAAAATGAAGTGCGTAGGGGAGACTATGATATAGTGCACGCCCTGACTCCTATGATGCCTAGGTATCCAGTCAAGATAGCTAGAGAATGTAAAAATACTCCTTTTATTCTTGGACCAGTTAATGGAGGCGTTCCTTTCCCATCAGGATTTCAAGAAGTAGCTAAACAAGAATCGGCTCATTTCAACTTTTTACGAGCTGTTGGCAGATATCTAATTCCTGGATATGTAGAAACTTATAAAAAAGCGGATAAAGTACTAGCAGGTTCTACTTTTACTTTAAAATTATTGAAGAGTTTATTTAAATTTTCCGAAGATAATATAGAACTATTTTATGAGAACGGTATTTCTAGTAATTTTCTTAATTATAAACCTAAACTCCAACAATATGAAAAAATAAACTTACTCTTTGTTGGTAGACTAGTTCCCTACAAAGGAGCAGATATGGTTATAGAAGCCATTGCTCAATTAGAACAATCTATCCGCGATCAAGTACTATTAACCATAGTTGGCGATGGTTCAGAAAAAACCTCTTTAGAATTAAGAGTAAAAGAACTTAATTTAAGTAATATAGTCAAATTTGCAGGCTGGGTTCCTCAACATAAGACAGTTGAATATTATCGTCAGGCAGATATATTTTGTTTCCCTTCTGTCCGCGAATTTGGTGGAGCGGTGGTATTAGAAGCTATGGCTTGTGGACTACCATGTATCGTTGTTAATAATGGTGGCATTGGAGAATATGTAACAGAAAAAACTGGTTTTAGCATCGAGCCAATTTCTAAAGAATACGTTATAAAAGAAGTATCTGACAAGATAAGTATTCTTGCAAAAAATCAAAAAATGCTTGGGGTAATGTCAACCCAAGCTGTTGAGAGAGTCAAAGAATTTGAATGGGGTAATAAAGCAAATAAAATAGTTAATTTATATCAAGATATGGTTAGTAAATATAAATGATACTAAGAATATTTTTGGTGAGAGAGCTATAAAATTAATTCACTAGCAATAAACATTCTCTAATAAAACTACAATTTTGAAATTATATAATATATAGGCTAATTAATGATGAAAAATAAACAAAATGTTCGTTTAGATCCCGTATTCGTAATTGGCTATAGTAGATCGGGAACAACCATGCTACGTCTAATGCTCAATAGACATCCAGACCTGTTCATACCGAAAGAATCTGAATATTTTCAAAAAGTTCCGAGACAATATCGCGATCGAATTCACCAAGTGAAAGATATTGATCGCATACTCAAAACCCTCCCTAATTATTATGATTCTATTTTAAATGAAGAACAGTTTAGAGAGTTATTGAAACAGAATCTACCAGGTGATAACAGAATACTACTAGCTTGTTTATATCAAGCTTGTGCAGCTTCTATGGGTAAAAATGATGTGCGTTGGGGAGAAAAAAAGCCTCAGAATTGGCAGTTTGTTTATCGATTACAAAGCTGGTATCCACAAGCTCAGTTTGTGAATATTATTCGCGATCCAAGGGATGTAATTACATCTATGGAGAGGTCCTTATCTGAAATAGTACCACTCCGGACGATTTTTCCTGCACATATAATCCTTGCATGGCAATGGCAATTTGTTTTTAAAACTATGATTCAGCAGGAAAAAATATTGGGGAACCAACGTTATTTAAAACTGAGATATGAAGATTTAGTATCAGAACCAATTACTCATCTAACTACAATTTGTGAATTTTTGAGTTTATCAATAAACTTTGTTAATGATATGCTTAATTTCAATGAAGATGCTCGCGATCCCAAAATAGGTGATGGTGGTCAGCATATGTTAGGTACCAAGAAAAAATTAAATGTGCAAAGCATTGGTAATTTTAATAAATTTTTGAGTGAACAGCAAATTAGAGAAATTGAATTTATTTGTGGAGATATAATGGAAGAAATGGGATATGTAAGACTTTACAACTCTCCCACATTTGCTGATCGTACGCGTATTATTACTATTTGTAATATACTCACAAGTATGTGGAGATGTGTTCGTGGTACGCGCTTAATCATGGGTAGTCTTTGATTGTTAATTATTTTAATCTAGATAATTTAGGTTCCAAAATATAACTTAAAAGCAGTAAAATTTAGGAAAAAATATGACAAGTGATACATTAAAGTACTCTAGTGCCTTTGCAAAACTGACTGAGCGGACTTGGACAGGAAAGTATAATCGCACAATGGAGAGATTAGTTGCTAGATTTCATCTTGGAAGGAGAGCTTATAGCTTTTTACAGAGTCAACGAGAAATTATCAACTCCAATGATGCAAAAAAACATCTACAAATTTCTCCCAAATCTGTGTTTGACGGTGTAACAGCTAACACATACGTCGAAAAAATTCGTCAAGAAGGAGTAGCTTTTGGTATTAATTTACCAACTCCCATGGTAGACGAAATTTATCAGTATGCTTGTACAGCTCCTTGTTATGGTACTGGCACTGCAAGAGATGAAGGTGACTTTCTAATTACAGAGGTCAAGAATGGTTATCTTCGAGGGAAACATCCGATCGCATTAGCAGAGTTTAGCAACTCTACTTTAATGGGTTCTCAAGCTATCAATAATTTAGTACAAGATCCTCTACTTTTGGAGGTCGCTCGAAATTATCTTGGTTATTGGCCAACTAAAATATTAAGGTATATGAGTTGGACTCTAGTTTCAAGTTTACCTGAGGAACAACAAAAGCGTCTAAATGAACCAGTTATCTATCACTACGATATTCCTAGTTATAATTCTGTCAGAATTTATTTTTATATAACTGATGTGGATGCATCTTCTGGACCTCATATTATGATTAAAAATTCCCACGATAAAAAGCCTTTAAAGATGCTATTTGCTCCATGTCAGCAAACTGATGATGCTATACATAATTATTATGGGCAAGAAAAAGAAATCATCATTGAAGGAAATAGGGGATTTGGGTTTTTTCAGGATCCTTACTGTTTTCATAAAGCAACTACGCCAGTTACATCAGACCGCTTATTACTACAAATTAGATATTTTTGATAGATGTTTATAGATTTTACTTCTAGATATTAAATACTTGCGATTAAGAATATCTAAGCCGATACAAAATATGGCATCAGTAAAACTATTCCATATGAGCAAACATTACAGATGTCATATTGTTTCGGTAATCATTTAATTTGTCGTGCTTCTTGAGCTTGAGAGATACATATTTGAAGTTAAACAACTGATTAATTTAGCTTTATGCTGTAGCTCATTAGAGTTATAACTGGTATACAAAAAAACTGGTGATTGAAAATACAATATCGAAATCAGGTTAATATCTATATTCACAAAACATTTATACCAATGAATCAATTATTAATTTTATTGTTCGATTTAGTCCTATGTTTAATTGCAGTGGGACTTTTTTTACCAATTACCATTCTTTTTATTGAGTGTATTGCAGCATTATTTCCTATAAGTTATACAACGCAGAATAATTTAGGTTATCGACCAAAGAGTGTTGTTTTAGTTCCTGCTCATAATGAAGCTGCCACAATTAGTAAAACCTTGACAACACTATTACCCCAATTACGGTCTCAAGATAGGCTAGTAGTGATTGCTGATAATTGCAGTGATGATACAGCTAATATTGCTCGCCAATCTGGTGTGACAGTAATTGAACGACAGGATTCTGAACGTAGAGGTAAAGGGTATGCTTTAGATTATGCACTGAAGTTTTTAGAAGCAAATCCACCAGAAGTAGTTATTAATGTAGATGCAGACTGTATTGTCTATCCAGGGACAGTTGATCGAATTGCTAGCCTTGCCAAGACTACAAACCGCCCCGTTCAATCAACATATCTGATGGTACAACCAACTACCCCCACTCCCAAGGATACGATCTCTGCTTTGGCAGTTAAAGTTAAAAATTTGGTTCGTCCTGTTGGATTGCAGCGACTAGGCTTGCCCTGTTTACTAACAGGTTCTGGTATGGCTTTCCCTTGGTCAGTGATTCGCACGGTTTCTCTAGCTAATAGCAAAACAGTTGATGATATGCAACTAGGTTTAGATTTGGCGATCGCTGGATATCCGCCAATTTACTGTCAAGATGCTCAAGTGACAGGGCGCTTGATGGAAAAACAAGCTGCTAAAAGCCAAAGAAGCCGTTGGGAACATGGACATATAGAAACTTTGCTTAACCAAGTTCCCCAGCTAATGAAAGCTTCTATGAATCAAAAACGTTTCGATTTGTTGGCAACTGCTCTCGACTTGTGCATTCCTCCCCTCTCTCTATTGGTAATGATCTGGGCAATTACCATGCTAGGAAGCTTATTAGTAGGAATAATCTCAGGAGTATGGATACCAGGGATTTTGCTAGTCATAGAAGGGCTAATACTTGCTATCTCTATTCTCGGAGCATGGGCTAAGTTCGGACGTAATGATGTATCAGGGCTAACACTTCTAGCTGTCCCTTTCTACATTTTCAGCAAAATTACCCTATATATCAATTTCTTGGTAAAACCTCAAACAAAATGGATTCGTACTGAGAGAGATGTAGTTGATGTTACTCTATCTTCCAAAGAATAACTGTACTTTGTTATTCCCACAATAAACCATAACAATCAGTAAAGATACAGTGAAGATACTGAAATTAATGGTTTATTTTATCCAGTTTTAGTTGTATATTTAATTTAGTCAGATAAATAAAAATAACATCCACTAATCAAATATTATTCAATTCAGGTACTCGCATAGTTCATGTTTGGTTATATGGGTATCAACAACCAGAATATCTTCAAGATGAAAGTGAACATATAGTAATTAATTTATTCCTAATCAGAAAACAATTCTATAACTGATATTTTCCAAATATAGATATGGCTAATTTGAATATTTTGTTTTTAGTTCCTCACCCTTTTTATCAAGAAAGGGGGTCGCCAATTGCAGATAAAATGGTTTTACGAGTTTTATCTGAGAGACAAGAAAATGTTGATGTTGTGACTTATCCTGAAGGTGTAGATATCAACTATAAGAATATTCAATTATACAGAGTTATTCAATTACCATTTATTACTGGTGTCAGACCAGGCTTCTCCTGGAAAAAAATAATATATGATATTTTAATTTTCCTCAAAACGACTCAACTAATCTTAAACAGGAAATACCATCTAATTCATGCAGTAGAGGAAACAGTATTTATAGCTCTCTTTTTTAAAGCTATATTCAATATTCCTTATGTCTATGATATGGATTCTTCTCTAGCTCAACAAATCATTGAAAAGTACGCTTGCTTATTACCATTTAAAGCTATTTTTCAATGGTTTGAAAGGATAGCCGTGAAAAATGCAGAAGTAGTAATACCAGTTTGCTCTGCTCTGGCAGATGATATTGCAAGATACCGGCCGAAAAAAGTGATGGTGCTTCCGGACGTTTCCCTTTTGACATAAAACATCAAAATTATGCAAAATCTCAAAACTGAATTGAATATTCAGAATTTGACATTAATGTATGTAGGTAATCTAGAAAGTTATCAGGGTATTGATTTACTTTTAGATAGTTTTGCATTAATCATTAATCAAACGGATAAAGTCGATCTAGTAATCATTGGTGGAGAATCCACGGATATTCTGAAATACCAAATCAAAACAAGAGAACTTCGCATCGAGCATAAGGTACATTTTTGTGGTTCTCAACCTACTAACAAATTGGGCTTATATCTTTCTCAAGCTGACATTTTGGTATCTCCCAGAATTAAAGGAAAGAATACACCGATGAAAATATATTCATATCTCGATAGTGGTAAGCCTGTTGTGGCAACTAATTTATTAACCCATACTCAAGTTATGAATAATCGGGTTGCTATACTTGCAAACCCCAATGCACAAGATTTTTCTCAAGGTATCCTCAGTCTGATAGATGACTATAATCTCAGATTAAAACTTGGGAATGCAGGGAAAAAGTTAGTGCAAGAAAAACATAGTTACCAAGCTTTTAGCCAAAAATTAAATACTTTGTATGATTATCTTAGATTAGAAATATCTAATAATAGTAGAGTATTCATCCCATAATCAATCTAAATGATTGGTATTTAATCTATTTAAAATTCAATTTATTTATTTTTTGCATCTTTGATTTAGGGGTGCAAAATTTTTCTATTTTATACTTGATTTTACTATCTATAAAAAGCTTATATGAAGAGAAATTTAACAGAGCTAACATCTCACATTTATGACTTGCTTATAGTGGGTGGTGGTATTTACGGAGCGTGCATTGCATGGGAAGCTAGTTTACGTGGTTTGTCAGTTGCTTTAGTGGAAAAAGCAGATTTTGGTGCAGCGACTTCTGCCAATAGTTTAAAAATCATCCACGGAGGTTTACGTTATCTACAAAACGCCGATTTTAAGCGGATGCGCGAATCGATTCGGGAACGAACTACTCTCATGCGAATAGCACCCCATTTAATTCATCCGCTACCAGTGCTTATTCCTACTTATGGTCATGGAATGAAGGGGAAGGAAGCATTAAGATTAGCGATGGGCATTAATGATATTATTAGTTGCGATCGCAATCAAATAAAAGATCCACAAAAGCATATCCCCAATGGTTGGGTAATTTCTCAGCAGGAGTGTCAGCAGTTGCTCCCCGGTATTCCCTATCAGGGATTAACAGGAGGAGCTATTTTCCATGATGCTCAAGTTTACAACTCCGAACGACTGACGATTTCGTTTTTGCATTCAGCAGTCAAAAAAGGTGCTAATATCGCTAATTATGTCCAAGCCACGGGATTTCTACAAATAGGAAATCGGATCAGTGGTATTACAGCTCAAGACTCCCTCAGTGGGAATCAGTTTGAGATTCGTGCCAGAATGGTTGTTAATACCTCTGGTCCTTGGATAAATCGGGTTCTGGACTTAGTAGAAGAATCCCGAGAACGCTCCCAAGTTGCTTTAGCTAGGGCGATGAATTTAGTCATCCGTCGCCCCCTTTCTCCAGACTATGCTGTGGGAATTTCTAATCGAAATAGTAACTCTGCTACTAATAAAGGTAATCGTTTACTGTTTATGGCTCCCTGGCGCGGACACACCTTGATTGGTACCGACTATACGATCTGGGATGGAAAACTGGATGAATTTCAGATTAGCGAATCCGAAATTCAAGGCTTTTTGACAGAAATTAACCAAGCATATCCATCAGCTAAACTAACTAGAGACGATGTTTCCTTCGTTCATGGTGGCTTGCTTCCTCGAATAGGAGTAGATCCCAAAAATGGCGAACCTATTCTTGCCAAACACTATCAAATTTGCGAGCATCGCTCTGCGGCAGGGTTAATATCTGTGGTGGGGGTGAAATATACAACTGCTAGGGATGTTGCTCAAAAAGTTGTTGACAGGGTATTTCAATCTTGGGGTCAAAAACCACCACAGTCTCTTTCATCGGTCACTCCCATTCATGGAGGGGAAATTGACAATTTTGCGGAATTTTTACAAAATGCGATCGCCAAAAAACCCCATGAATTAAGTGAAGGTAATATACATTCCTTAGTATACAATCATGGTTCTGCTTACCCACAAGTACTAAAGTACCTTAACAATCAATTTGAGTCAGATAAAGCACCTGTAGATAAGTATAGTATGCTCAAAGCTGAAGTTCTACATGCACTGCGAGAAGAAATGGCACAAAAATTAAGTGATGTTATCTTTCGCCGCACAGAACTAGGTAGTGTTGGATACCCAGGAGATGAAGTTCTTCAAGTTTGTGCTAAAACTATAGCTACAGAATTGGGATGGAGCTACACTAAAATTCAGCAGGAGTTACAAGAAGTAAATAAGATTTTCAGAAGTACATCTCCTATGCATATATACTGAAATATTCTACTAAAGTATTAATACTGATGCTTTAGGCTTGTAATCACAATATACTTGTGTAAATAAAGCCTAAAACCAGATTTTTTGCTTGGATATGTAGGTGGTTTAATAAGTTACATTACCGCTCATATGATGTCTGTTCTAATAACCGTCATTGCGAGTGTAGGGAAGCAATATCAAAAACCCTATGATTGCGTCCTTTCAGTCTGTTCCACTCACAATGACATATTCAGGGTGATTTGCCGGGTATCATATACTTATATAACTATCAACAAAATTTTCAACCAAAAAATCTCAAAAATATAATCAGCATTCCATTTTGTAGATGACTTTATACCTTGAGAGATACTAAATTCTATTTCCTGAATAACTTATCTCTTAATATTATTTGTGAATTCAATAATTAATGGATGTAAAAATTAATCCGTTTTCTACAGACACAAAGAGACTAATTTATAAATTTACATGAATTTTGAGGTAAGCGAGGTACACCAATTACGGGATAGCTTTTAATCCTTGGAATTCGAATTGAATACTTTACCTCATAAACATCGAATCTGCTTTATTATTGTGTCTATTGATAGAAAATAGGGATATTAACCTTATCAGGACTTACGCAACTGGCACATTTCACCTCAAACTGTCACATAGTAGTGATTTATCTATAATGCTTATAAATCAAGGAATATAGAGTTTGATACCAAATTTAAGTATGTGTGCCAGTTGCCATAATTTTGTGACGCTTGCGTAAGTCCTACTTATAAAGACTAAGTTATTCATGTTGTGTTAAATTATGCCATCCCCAATAGCTCATTCAGTGTCTGGATATATACTTGGCAAGATTTTACCTTGGGAATACACCAAAGTTTCCAGACATGAAAAATTATACTTGCAGCTATATACTATCTTTGTTGCTATTTTCGCTGATTTTGATTTTATTCCTCAACTACTTACAGGAGAAAAATTTCATCGTGGTCTGACGCATAGCATATTTTTTTCTTTTATATTTAGTAGTATTGTCGCATTTTTTATTAGTAATCGTTGGAATAAATCATATAAGCAAATATTTATATTTACATTTATCATATATTGTTCTCATTTATCCTTAGATTTTTTCACTGCTGGTGGAAAAGGGATGCAGTTATTTTTACCTTTTACTAATAGTTTCTTTAAATCACCAATACCTATTTTCCCTCCTGTAAAGCATTCAAGTGGTCTATGGGAACTTAGTCATATTATTACTCTTAGTTTTGAGTTAATTTATTCAGCCTTACTTGTTCTCGGATTATCATATTGGCAAAGATTTAAAACTCATCATAAAACTAGATTATGAGTACAAATATGAATGAATTGAAAAATCATACCTTAAGTAACTCTTCCCCTGATGATCAATTAATAATTGCAGATGCTCATGTCCATATTTATGACTGCTTTCAACTAGATAAGTTACTCAATTCAGCCTTAAATAATTTTACAAATCATGCTCAAAAACTGACATCAACAGATAACTTTACATCAATTCTATTTTTATCAGATATTCATAACCAAGAAACTTTTCAGCAGCTAAAAAAATATTCCCAAAGTAATTATCACATAAATAATTGGACATTTCATTATACCCAAGAAAAATTATCACTATATGCTCGTAATCAAAATAATCAAATCATTGTTTTAATTGCTGGTCGCCAAATAATAACTGCCGAGAAACTTGAGGTCTTAGCACTAATAACAGAGCAAACCTTTGAAGAAGGTCTATCTCTAGAAGTGACAATTAAAGAAATCATAGCAGCAGGAGGAATACCTGTACTTCCTTGGGGTGTTGGCAAATGGATAGGGAAGCGAGGTAAAACTTTAAGTAATCTTTTGAAAAATAATATACATTCTATACTTTTTCTAGGTGACAATAGTAATCGTCCAGGATTTTGGTTCCGACCTTTTTATTTACAACTAGCCAAAAAACAAGGAATACAAATTTTACCGGGAACCGATCCACTACCATTAGCTTCTGAATGCAGCCGTCCAGGGAGTTTTGGATTTATGGTTCGGGGTAGATTGAATTATGAAGAGCCTGGAAAGCATATCAAGCAAATACTACTTTATTCAAAAACAAATATTCAGACTTATGGCTATTTGGAGTCACCTTGGAGGTTTATTCGTAATCAATTGGCTATGAGATTAGGAGAGATATTCTAAAACAGCAATACAAGTATTTATACTAGTTTGTATGAAAGTTAGAATAGATTGAAAAACTGAAATTACAGAATATTAATTATTAATTTACTGCCTTTTATCTTTTGCTATACGTGCAAATTAATCAAACCAATATATATACAATCGATCAAAAATGCCTAAAGTTTTAGTTACAGGTGGAAAAGGTTTTCTTGGGAGTCATATAGTTTCTCGTTTATCTGCAAATGGAGAAACAGTAAAAATACTTGCACACCCTAGAGGTAAGGATAAACAGTCCCAAAATACCATAGAAAGCAATACTATTTGGGGAGATATCAGAGATTGTCAAGCTGTTGAGAAAGCAGTGGAGGGAGTTGATAGTATCATTCATGTGGTATCAAATTTTCGTAGAGGTGGCTCAGATAAAAAAGAAGCTTATGCCGTTAATGTTGAAGGTACAAAAAATGTCCTAGAAGCAGCAAAAAAATATGGAGTTCAACATTTAATTCACTGTAGTACCATTGGTGTACATGGTACAGTTTTAGAAATTCCAGCTAATGAAAATACTCCTTTTAATCCAACCGATCTTTATCAGGAAACAAAATTAATTGCAGAGAAGTTAGTTTGTGATTTTCATAAACAGACAGGTTTACCAACAACTGTCATCCGTCCAATTTCATTGTTTGGACCAGGAGACATAAGAATGCTGAAATTATTTCGCTTAATCAAAAAAGGTCGGTTTGTAATTATTGGTGATGGGAAAGTTCTGTTTCATCCATCTTATGTTGATGATGTTGTCAGTGGTTTTACCCTCTGTCTGAATAATGAAAAAGCTATAGGGGAAGCCTTTATTATTGGTGGTGAAGGATATCTGACATTAAATGAGTTATGTCAAATAATTGCGGATGAACTGAATGTAAAACCACCGCAAATGAAAATCCCTATAACTCCTGTTCTTGAATTAGCGACTGCTTGTGAAAAGATTTGCGAGCCTTTTGGTATTCAACCACCCTTACACAGACGTAGAGTGAGCTTCTTCCAAAATAATCGGGCTTTTTCTATTGAAAAAGTTAAGAGTGTATTAGGATATAAACCTCAATATTCTATAAAAGAAGGTATTCAAAAAACAATCCATTGGTACAAGTCACATGGATGGCTCTAAATTCATAAAATTACCAAAATAAAGCCGTATTAAGATGTGAGACAAGATGCAAAAAGAAATAAAACAAGCTATTAAAAATACCATTTCCAATCCAGAACTTTTTAAGCATTTAAAATTATTTCATCAGGAAGAAGTAAATTCCTTAGATATTGACATAATTAATAAGCAAGTTAAAAAAATAAATAAGTATCCATCGGTAAAAATTGCTTATGTAGGAAATTATACAATTGAACCTCTTCCAGCTTATGTGTGTGCTCTATCTGCTATAGAATGTATGATAGTTGGAGAATATGTTGGCAATTATAATCAATATTTTCAAGAATTATTAAACACTAATTCAGGATTAATTCAATACAAGCCTGACATAATTTATCTAGCTCTTTCGGTTCGTCAATTTTCTCCTGAAGTTTATTATCAATTTTCTAGTTTGTCTATTGATAAAAGAAAAGAATATTTAAATTATATTATCTCACACATATCAGATTGGGTAAAAATTACACTTAATAATACCAATGCGACTCTCCTGTTAAGTAATTTTGTCAGGCCTAATTTTCATACTGCTGGAATTGCTGATATACATCAAGAATATGGAGAATCTGAATTTTATTTTGAGCTCAATCTGGCACTTATAAGATTATTTCGCAATGAATCAAGAGTTCATATATTTGATATTGATAGATTAGCATCACGTTTTGGAAAATCTCAAGCTTATGATTCCAAGATGTATTATTTAGCAAAAATGGAATGGAAAGAACAATTTATTTCTGTAATTGCTCAAGAAATTATTAGGTATATTAAAGCTAGTCAAAATCTTGCCAAGAAATGTTTGGTTTTAGATTTGGATAATACTTTGTGGGGAGGGATAGTTGGTGAAGATGGTGTAGGAAATATAAAAATTGGTTATGGTGATCCTGTAGGGGAAGCTTTTCTTGAATTTCAACACAAAATTAAAGCAATAAAAGATAGAGGAATTATTCTGTGTCTTTGTAGCAAAAACAATTTAGAAGATGCCTTGGAAGTATTTGAAAAAAGGCCAGAAATGCCTCTTAAAAAAAATGATTTCTCTGTAATGGAAATTAATTGGAATCCTAAGCATGAAAATATTAAGAAGATTGCTAAAAGTTTAAATATAGGTACAGATAGTATCGTATTCATTGACGATAATCCAGCAGAGTGTAGTTTGGTTAGTCAAATGATTCCTGAAGTAAAAACAATATTACTTCCATCTAACCCTGTTGACTATCCAAAAATCATAGACCAAATAGATTATTTTGAAAAATTACACATTCTTCAAGATGATGTGCAAAAATCTACTCAGTATTTACAAAATCAACAAAGAGAAGATGCTAAAAATAAGATAGGTGATTTAATAAGCTATTTAAAAAGCTTAGAGACAGTAATTACTATTCGCCAGGCAACAAGAGATGATTTACCACGTGTTCATCAGTTGTTTGCAAAAACAAATCAATTTAATTTGACTACAATTCGTTATTCTATAGGAGAAGTTGAGCAATTTTTACAAAATACTAATTATGATTTAACTGTCATATCAGCTAGGGATAAATTTGGAAAGTTAGGTACTATAGCACTTTATTTACTCAAATTTGACAAAAATAACATAGAGATAGATAGTTTGGTAATGAGCTGTAGAGCCATGGGTAGAGGTGTAGAAACTGCTGTAATAAATTACATTAAAACTAAATATTTGGTAGGTAAAAATCCGCTCAGTATAATAGCAAAATATATTCCTAGTCAAAAAAATAAACCTGTTGAATATTTTTTGGACAAGCAAGGTTTTTCTCTTCTAGAGGAACAAACTAATGGTACAAAAAATTATCTAATACAAACAGATAATGTAAATTTACTAGATTGTTCTTGGATTCAAGTGGTTAGTTAATTAAAGGATAAAATAATGCAGAATAACACTGAAAAACAAATTAAAGAAATAATGTCCGAAATTCTGGAAGTAGAAGAAGATAGTATAACTGATGAATTTAGTCCAGAACATACTGAAGTTTGGGATTCACTTAATAATCTCAAAATGGTTACTGCTCTAGAAGAAAATTTTAAAATCAGCTTGACTATGGAGGAAATAAATTCCATGGTTGATTTTGCAAGAATTAAAAATGTTATTTGTAAGTATGTCAAATAATTACTATTGTAGAATATGAAAACATTAGGTGTTAGATTTCAAATTTCTGCAGAGATGGTGAAGGATTTCGCAGAATTGACAGGTGACTATAATTCACTACACATGGATGAAGAGTTTGCCAGAAAATCAAAGTACAGGCAACGAATAGTACATGGAATGTTGCCTTTTAGTTTTATTGCTCTTCTCCAGAATGATTTTCCCAACAACCAGATTGAGTTTTTAAGTTTTGATACCAACTTTCGTCGACCCATTTTCGTGGGTGATGAAATTAAACTTGAGATCACATATTCAAACTCTAAAAATGAAAATTATGAATATCAAGCACTGTGGTATAGGTTCGGAACTCAAGATATTTTGATCAAATCTAGAGGAAATTTTAGTCTGATTAATCTGAGCCATTTACCAGAAGCACTGAGTCACAATAAAAACTGTTTTGTTCTAGATGAACTATTTGAAAATACGTATACAATTCAAGATATAGTTGATAAAAAAGGTGAATTTAATCTCTTAATCGATACAGTACTGACTCGTAGATATAAAGACTATATCTTTATGAGTGGGTTATTGCATCCAAGTGATGATATTTATATGTGCAAGAACCTAGCTGCTACTCTTCTATTATCTAGTTTGGTCGGTATGAAGTTGCCAGGCAGATATGCTACTTTTGCAAAGTTTATATTTTCTTTTCAAGAAAATATTAATACTGAAGATTTTTATAAACTTAGTGGTGAGGTCAATAAAGTTTCTGCTAAGAGCGAGTCACTGGAAATTGTAACGACTCTTGCAAATAATAACAAAGTTATTGCTAACGGAAAACTAAGTGTAACAGTAAATACTCCACCCCGACAAACCATAAGTTGTGAGGAAATCAGATCTAATTACTTAGATATGAATCTTAAGGATAAAGTAATTATCATCACCGGTGCAAGTCGAGGAATTGGTGCAGCTACAGCAAAACTTTTTGCAATGCATGAAGCTAAAGTTGTTATTAATTATTACAGAGGTAAGCAAGATGCTGAATTGATAGTTAAGGAAATTGAACAATTTGGTGGAAATGCTATTGCATTACAATGTGATATTCGAGATGAGATTCAGGTTGTAGATTTAATTAGTGATGTTGTTGAGAAATTTGGTACTATCAATATTTTAGTTAATAATGCAGTCAAAGAATTTATTCCTAAAAAACTCTTACAAATTGGGTGGAACGACTATTTAAGTGAATTAGAAGTTTCTTTAAAAGGGATGCATAATTTATGTAAACAAGTTATCCCCATATTTCAAGAGCAACGGGGAGGAAAAATTATTAATTTATCGACTACGACTGTTGATAATCCAGTAACTGGTCAAAACCAATATATAACAGCAAAAAGTGCTGTTGTGGGTTATACAAAAAGTCTAGCGAGAGAACTGGCTGGATCTAATATTCAAGTTAATCTTGTAACTCCGAATATGACTGATACAGATCTCATTGCTTGTATTCCTTCAGAATTTGCTAAAAAAATAGCTTCAGAAAGAGCATTTGGCAGAAATTTACAGCCAATCGAGGTCGCTCAAAGTATTTTGTTTTTAGCTTCAAGCTGGTCAAACTCTATAACAGGTCAGAAAGTTGTACTTAATCTAGGAGAATTACCTTTTGGATAAAAAACTCGGCGTTGCTGAATGGAAGTATGAATTTACATTTTTCAATCTTATTGAAGAACGATTTTATCCTTTAACAAAGCAGCACTCCGTGCATAAGATTGCGCGAACTTAATTTATACCTGGATTTAGCAACGCCAAAAACTCAATATAATTATTACTTTTTTTCTCTAAAAAAGAGAAATTATAGAAATGAAATTAGATAAAATTATTCGTAGATTTTTATTACCTTCACCAGTTGTATCTGTATACTTCATGATGAAATATGAATGCAAAGTTAGCCCAAAGGCTGAAGTTGAGCTAAGTAACCTATTGATAATAGGGAAAAATACCGAGATTGGTTCTTTCACCAAAATCAAAGCCTCGGATGGCCTATTACATATAGGTGCAAACGGCTCTATCTCCACTGGATGTTTTATTAGCTCCCACACAGGAGGTGTTAAAATAGGTAATTACTGTATGATTGGTCCTAATTCTTCTATTATCGGTAATAGTTATAATTACAATAAATTAGATGTACCAATTCTTGAGCAGGGAATTACATCCAAGGGAATTAAAATTGGTGATAGTGTCTGGATTGGTGCAGGTTCTTGCATTTTAGATGGGGCTGAAATTGGAAGCGGGGTGATTATTGCTCCAAATTCAGTTGTATCCTCTAGAATACCTGAAAATTCTATTGTTAGTGGTAATCCTGCAAAAGTCATTTTTAAGAGAAGATAAGTAAAGCTTTTTCAAGATATTTGACAAAACATTTATATGATACTTCGTCAATAAAATGATTAATTCAAATCTCAAACCAGAAATCAAACCTATCCAAAAAGTCAAGAACAATGTTCATGTAATGCATGTAGTGGACAAATTAAGTGTCTCTGGATCTGGTATTCATGGAGTTACAAGAGCAATTGAACGGTGGATACCTCGTTTTGATAAAAAAGAATTTAAATTTAGTATTTGTAGTTTGCGTACTCCCGAAGTAGCAAGTGAATTGTTTGAGAGTCAAGGAATACCTGTTCACTTCTTAAGTAAAAGCAAGTTTGATCCGAGGATATTAACTAGTTTACTCGATCTAGTTAGGCGTGAAAGACCTCATATCTTACATTTACATGGCTATGGGGCTACGAATTTTGGTCGTGTTGTTAGTTTATTAACAGGTATTCCAAATATTATTCATGAACATGTTGTTATCCCGAACCAACCTATTTATCAAACTATTGCAGATACAATTCTATCTCCATTAAGTAAGAAAGTGATCGCATGTTCAGATCCTGTTAAAGAGTTTATGATTTCTGATCGGAAAGTGAGACCAGAGAAGATAGAAACATTGTTTTACGGGCTTCCACTTGCTGAGTTTCGACCCCCTCCCCATGATATATGCGAAAATGAGCGGCTTCGTCTAGGACTTGCTAGTGATGATAAAGTTGTATGTAATGTAGGTCGACTAGATACCCAGAAAGGCCAAATTTTTTTGTTGAAGGCTGCTGTTTCGATCTTGAAAGAGTTCCCAAAAACTCGTTTTCTCATTGTTGGTGAAGGTCCAGACCGTTCCATGCTTGAATCGATTACTCAACAGGAAAGAATCTCTGATCAGGTGATTTTTACCGGGTTTCGCCAGGACGTACCAACCCTTCTCGCACTATCAGATATTGTTGCAATGCCTTCACTTTGGGAAGGTTTGCCAATATCTCTTGTTGAGGCAATGAACATGAGAAAACCAGTGGTAGGTACTACTGCTGGAGGCATGGGATCAGCTATTCGTGATGGAGAGACAGGTTACATAGTGCCATTCAAGAATGTTGATTTGTTAGCAGAAAAGATTATTTATTTACTTAAGGACTCACACCTTGCTCAAAGAATGGGCGAGAAGGGCTGGGAAGTATGTCAGAATAACTATGACATTTCTAACTCAGTGCAGCGACTTAGTGAAATTTATAGGGAATTAGTTGATCAGAATAATTGACCATTCAATCTAAAGAATAAATTCCTCCTACTATAGTGCTTCTCAGTCAACTGAAGTACACCTAAACCTTTTATATCAAAACAAGCAACCTTAACGATGTACCTCACTAAATTGAGAAACGCTATAATGCAGATTCTTGATAAATACATTAATTTCCAGGAATGTTCTCTTGAAAGCACCTCCACAAGGGGAAATCAAAATTATTAAGCTCTCGTAATTTGAATTAAAATTTTGTGATCGACCAATATATATTCATACAGGAGAAAATTTTGATAGTTTCAGAACAAAGTCACTACAATCTCAAACCTGTTACTAAGGCAGGTAAGCGAAAAAAAGAATCAATTCAAAATGATTTGTTCACTTTTCTAATTCCTAAATTATCTCAATTTGCCAATGTATTGGAAGTAGGTTCTGGGCAAGGTGCATTCGCGAATGAATGTCGGTCAAGACAATTCTCTTACGTAGGTATAGAACCTAGTAAAGAACTCAGCCAACAATTGAGAAAAGATGGATTCAATATAGTTAGCGAAGCAGTTCCTCCAATTCCTTTAAAAAGTGAAACATTTGATCTAGTTCATTCCGATCAATTTGTTGAACATCTGCGTGACTATAGTGAAGTGATGAATTTTTTCCTTGAGACTTATAGAATACTAAAACCTGGTGGATACACATCAGTAGTTGTACCAAACTTTGATACTATTAACCATTTATTTTTCAAATATGAATACCAGCATAGCTATATCACTAATATCTACCGACTGAAAAATATTTTGGAAGATTGTGGGTTTGAAATAGCTAATAAACAATGTTTCTTTCTTTGGTTATCACCAAAATTTAATTGGCTCGATCGCTTGCTTGCACATATCATCATACCCATATCAATCAATCCACTAGTGCAGACATTGATACGTACATTGATTTCCGAAGATTTTCTCTTTAGAGTGCATAAGAATATGTTTGATCAGGTTGCAATTGTAGCCAGGAAACCTTTGAATACACCTTAGATTTTGGAAACCAGATCCCTTAAATTCAGATCTTTTCATGAAAACTCTGCTCAGTCGCCTAGATTTTTCCTACATCTATGCTTTCCTAGGTGAAATCACTCTAGGTATTACTTTTCTCTTTTACATACTTCTAGCTAGGTTTCTAGGACCTGAGCAGTATGGGATATTTGCTTCCGCCACTGCTTTGGGAGGAATTCTCGCCTTTTTTATCCAATTTGGGCTTCCAACTTTATTAGCACGAGAAGTCGCTGCCGATCCTCATGAAGGTTCAAAATCGACCATCAAATTTCTGCTCCTTGAAGTCTTAAACTCCTTGCCAGTTCTGATTTTACTTTTACCCCTTGCCCAGATACTAGGTTTTAAGGGTACTGGTATCATGGTGTGTTATTTAGTTGTTCTGGCAGAAATTTGTCGTAGTGCCAAACAAACTCTACGTGCTGTTTTTCGGGGAATAGGGAAATTCAGAGATGAAACTGTCTCTGTAGCCATAGAAAGGTTATTTGTAGCAATAATTGCAGGTACTGTATTGTTATGGTCTCAGGACTTGGTGTGGGTTGTAGCAACTTTAGTAATAGTTCGCCAATTGGATATTTTAGGACTCATCTACTACTTAAATAAGCAGACATCAATTTGGTCTCCGATTAACATCAAAAGTCTCTGGAAAATCTTGCAAATGGCTTATCCATTTGCATTATCGGGAGTTTTATGGGTTCTCTACTATCAAATTGATGTGTTGATGCTCAAGGTATTGGCTCCAACTGAACAAGCTGGATTTTACAGTGCTTCTTACCGGATTATAGAAATTTTTTCTGCACTACCTAGAGTGATTTTTTTAGTGACTTTCACTAGATTCGCACAATGCCATGCCAAAACTCCTGAGAGATTACCAGAAGAAATTAATAAATCAGTTCTTCTTCTTTTGGTAATAGTGTTACCAATCCTAGCCATTGCTGCCTTCTACCAAACTAATTTAGTAACTACAATTTATGGTCAGGCTTTTTCTCCTGCTGTTAACTCCCTAGCTATTTTACTACCTAGCTTAAGCATAAAAATGTTTGCAACCTTGATGGAATATTTCCTTCAAGCTACGGGACGAGAAAAGTCTTTACCTCCTTTACTCTTATCTACTGTATTAGTTAATATTATTGTTAACACTATTCTCATACCTATCTTAGGAGCAGTCGGTGCAGCGGTAGCAACATTAATAAGTGAGATTATATTAGCTATATTTGGTCTTAACTTAATGATTCGTATCGGCTACAAACAAGTAGGTAAACGCACTCGTTTGATTGCCATAATTAGTTTGTTACTAGCAGCTACTCCATCTTTAATAATTAATGGATTAAACCCAATTTTAGGAATGGTATTTATGTTTACTTGTGCTACAGCAATATTTTCTTTAATTAAGCAAAATCCGGTTTTAAAAAATATGAAAATAACGTGAATACATGAAAAATCAACAATCATGATTACTTCTTTAATTGAATTTAGAGTTAAGCAGTCCATAACCTAAAAAATTTTACTTTAAGTATAAAACCAAATAATTAATATGAACTTAACAGGCTTAACCATATTAAAATTACCAATACTAAATATTACGAAGAAACAATTAAGCCAATGGCTTCCTATAAGTTTAATCTTAATATTTGCTACTGGATTACGACTTTATCAACTAGGATCAGAAAGTCTATGGGTTGATGAGATGTTCAGTATCCTTGGTGCAGAAAAGCTCAATCAAAGTACACGACCACTGTATTTTGCACTTCTACGTGTTTGGATGATATTTGGGACAAGCGATGCCTGGTTACGAGGACTTGCACTCTTATTTGGTATAGGTAGCATATTCTTTACTTATCAGCTAGGTCGTCGTCTAGCAAGTCAGCCAGTCGGTTTAATTGCTGCTTTGTTGATGACCTTTTCTCCACTATTCATTAATCATTCCCAAGAGATAAGATTTTATACTCTTAGTACTTTCCTTTGTATTGCTGGTACCCTAATCTTAAGCTATTTGTTTGAGCGTCCCAGCAAAATATTAATGGGATGGTGGGCATTTGCACGTGCTTTAGCAACTTTAACTACTCCACTGAATGTCCTAATGCTGATACCGGACATTATTCTATTTAGTTGGAGATTTAGGAAAGAACGTCGGTGGTTATTACTCCTTGGAAAAGGACTGATGATAATCGGTTGTTTTTCACTTGTGCCTGCGTTAGTCTTGATTTTTGGGGGTTCATTTTCCGATTACATGAATGGAGGAGCTAGTAATTATCCCAAACCTAGCATTGGTAAAATTATTAGTATGCTCCCAAGATTTTCAGCATCCTGGGGATTAAAAGAACTATTGGCTTCAGTTCAAGTTTTAAGTCAAAATACCGATAGCGGTTTATTACAAAATATTTTAAATTTAAATCACATCACAAATATATTACATTTGTTGTGCTATACCATATACACTATAGTCTTAATTGGTTTATTAGTTATTGCTCTACGTAATGGTAAGGGGCAAAAAAGATTTTCATCAGGACAACTAATTTGGGTTGCAACATGGGGATTTTTACCCACAACTGCTATCTTATTCATATCTTACGTATTTAGTACTATATGGATACCCCGTTACCTATTATTCATTGCGCCTTACTTATTTATTCTTCTAGCAGTCGGTATAGTTAAAGTTTGGCATCAATGGCGATCGCTGGCAATATTCATGGTTGCTGCCTATATATTTACGGTTAGTAGTGGACTAGTAAATTACTACACAAATCTGGATCGTCCTGATTTTAAGAGAGCAGCACAGATGATTAGCATTAATGAAAAACCAGGTGATGTTATTGTTGCCCATATACCGGAAATTTTTCATGACTATTCCGTAGCTCGCTACTACCAGGGAAAAGCACCCCTCTACAACACCAAGCGTCCTCCACTCCCTCAAACATTCGATAGAGTTTTCATTAAGCAAAAATTGGGTAGCTTACCACCTATTACAGGTAATCTTTGGTTGACCTGTTGGAAATTTTGTGATAATCAAGAAGAAATTAACCTAATCTTTGAAGCTCTTGTGGGTCAAGATTTTCATGTCCAAACACAAAAGATATTTGGAGACCCAAAAGTTTCAGATAGCGTCAAGGTATTTCAAGTAACGCGCACTGTTACAAAATCGTAGAAAAAATTGCAGATGCCAATTTGACTTCTATTATTCTTAGTAATGATATATCCCATATAACTATGCAAAATTCATTATTTTCTAAACAATACCAAGAGCCCGTTCTCTTAAACCCTGTTAAGCCACAAATATCAGTAGTGGTACCTATTTATAACGAAGTAGAAAGTCTATCCATATTAGTGGAGTCCATCACTGAGAGTTTAAATGGTATTGGACTCAGCTACGAGCTAATCTGCGTTGATGATGGTTCTCAAGATGGTTCCGTGCAACTGCTCCAAAAACTAACACTCAGTTACCCACATTTACGAGCCATTATTCTGCGGCGCAATTATGGTCAAACCGCAGCCATGGCTGCTGGATTTAACTATGCACGGGGTAAAACTATTATCACTTTAGATGGTGATTTACAAAATGATCCGGCTGATATTCCCATGCTGCTTGCTAAACTAGATGAGGGCTATGACTTAGTCAGTGGATGGCGTAAAAATCGTCAGGATGCAGCTTTAACCCGTCTGGTACCTTCTAAAATAGCTAACTGGTTAATTGGTAAAATTACTGGGGTTAAGCTGCATGATTATGGCTGCTCCTTGAAGGCTTATCGTTCAGAATTGGTAGCTGACATGAATCTCTATGGAGAGTTGCATAGATTCTTACCAGCTTTAGCTTTTATTGAAGGAGCAAGAATTACTGAGCTACCAGTAAACCACCATAAACGTCAGTATGGACATAGTAAATATGGACTTGGTCGCACTATCAGGGTAGTACTGGATTTAATTACTGTATTTTTCATCAAAAAGTTCTTGACACGACCAATGCACGTATTTGGGTCATTGGGAATTATATCTCTAGTCATCGGCACTGGTTTAGGTCTTTACTTGACTTTCTTAAAACTATTTCTTAATCAGGGTATTGGCGATCGACCACTGCTTATTTTGACTGTAGTATTAGTTTTAACAGGTATACAATTGTTTAGCTTTGGTTTATTGGGTGAAATGCTCATGCGTACTTATCATGAATCACAAGGAAAACCTATTTATAGAGTGAGAGAAGTACTAGGAGATCAGATTTAACTAAAATCAACGTGTTCTTGATTGTTACAGTCGATATTGAATGATTTTTTACACATTTAATAATTTATGTACGCAAAAAAATAAACCCATCTTCTCATATATTTATATGGTTAATACTAATCATTTATTGTAGAAATAGAGTTAATTTGTGCAAGATCAATACTTTATAGAAAATTGGTATTAACTTTAATCAAAAAATACTATTAATTGGCTTGAAAACTAAGATACGGATGATATACTAAATAGAAATAAACATAATTTAACGTAAGTTCGACGAAATTAGGAGGCTAAAACCCTGATGTGGAAAAGATTTGTGCAATTCAGGTGACGAGTCACTTACCAAATAGTTGAGAATGAAGTCAACAATTAACCTAATTGAAACGTAATTGATTTTATTCTCAATAAGTCCTGGATTTTTATGAGCAGGCAATTTCCCTAATTACATACAGGCAATGGTTTCATAGTTTAAAACTCGTCGAACTCACGTTAATTTATTCTATTCTAGATGATATATATCCAAAATTTAAAGCTATATATATGTTATTTAGCACTAAATTTATTTGAGTTTCAGTATATTTACAGTTCACGATTAAATTCTACTTCATATATTTAATCAATAAATTAAGAGTTTAATATATTCAATTTAAAATTGAATATATTAAACTCTTAAAAGCTCCTTAAAATAAAAATATAACTGATATTTCA
>JAAUYD010055768.1_pt1 | contig 26604 bp, 18 predicted proteins | sample 7278101 | NCBI WGS metagenome assembly JAAUYD01 (sample SAMN14350128, study PRJNA611818) | marine sediment metagenome | isolation source: surface marine sediment (0.6m) | place: French Polynesia: Moorea | collected 2018-08
CCAACACCCAACACCCAACACCCAACACCCAACACCCAACACCCAACACCCAACACCCAACACCTACAATCTAAAAAACCTCACAATCAGCGGGGTGTCCAGCGTCACGTGGGGAGCGATGGCGTGATACGCCCACACGTGTACCCAGGCGTTGCCGGTAGTCACGGTTAGGGCGGATTTGACCAGGCCGGGTCCAAAAAACTGGCTAAAAACGAAGGCCGCTGAAACCAGAGTATTGATTGGGGAATCATAGACCGCCCAAAACTCGGTCAGGTGAAAAATGGCGTAGGAGAGACCACCCAAAACGGCCGCCGCGACCGATGAGCCGGTCAGCTGCACGTAACGCGGCATCAGGATGGCGTAAATGCTGACCATCACCGGCAGACCGGTGCCAAAAAGGTGCAGACCAAATGACAGCGCCCCGCCCAATAAAAACTGCCGCAGCGTCAAATCAAAGATGGCGGCGCTGACGCCAGTCAGCTCACCAATCGACTCGATAACCAAAATGACGACGATCAACAGCACGTCGGCTTTGCGGTTGCCCGACAGCAGCCCCATTTGCCGGTTGCTGTATCCCAGATAGCGAAAGACGAGATAAGGAATCACCGCGAAGTAGACAAAGTTAAAGGCGGTCCAGGCCCACACTTCGCTAATGGCGACGACCCGGCGCGGCCCAAAAATCGTGCCGTGCAGGTGCAGTCCCAGCCCCAGCTGGCTGCCGATCAGCAGACCGACCGCCAAATACCCCCAAAAGGCGGCGGTTTCTATTCGCGTTTGTGCCCGCGAAGCGGTGCGCTCAGACCAGCTGACGGCCGGCCGCCGCCGCGTGATCAGCACGGTGATCCCCACCAAAAGTAAGGCGAACAGCATGCTCATCGCCTGACCGATCAGTTCATTAGCCAGGCCGCCGCCGCTGAGCTGCACGTCGCTGCGGCCGTCAAAAAGAACGATGATCGCCAGCGCCCCCAGCCAGCCGGCCGCCCCGAGCCAGACGGCCGGCTGTTTCCAAAAAGGTCTCTTTTCTGTTTGTAATACCGTATCCATGTCAAATCCTCATCAGTTGATTTTGCACCCAAACCAACTATAGAGGTTGACACAGTGTTAAAGTCAAGAGTAAGACGTCAGACTTCAGACCACAGACTACAGATTTACCTTCTGTTGTCTGAAGTCTGTGGTCTGTTGTCTCCTCACAAACCACATCAACATCACCACAGCCAAAGCAATCAGCAGCCACTCATGCGGTTCGGGGACGCCGGTGACGGTGACCGGAGCTGTGGTTTCACCGATGGCTTCAAATTCGCGCTCAAACCGATCATCTGCATTTTCAAGCTGATTGAGCCGCTGTTCCTGGGCTCGAGTGACCAGCACAATCATCGATGAGTAAGGGGTGACGATGCTTTGATCAACGGCCAGGGCATGCAGGGCATCAAGGGTGTCGAGCTGATCAAGCGTTTGCCGGTTGGCGGCCATCTCGGCCAAAATAACCCGCCGGGCGGCCAGAGCCGCAAACGGAGCGGTTGCGTCGTGAACGAGCGCCCCGGCCGGAGCCGGCTCATTTACCGCCCAGACGTACCCGTCAACAATATCGATTGTCTCCCCAGCCAGCAGGCGCGTCATGGCTGACTGGACGTTGCCCACAGTGCCGCCGCCGCTGGCCTGGATCGCCGCCAGATGGTCGTCGGTATAGCCGATCGGATACTCACTGTTCAGATGGACCATCCAGATTGGGATATCGAGGCGGGGAATCGAGCTTTGGGCCTCACCCAGCTCGTAGCCAGCCCCGTCGGTTAAGACCAGCACCGCGTCATACCGCTCATTCTGGTAAAGATCGGCAAACTGGGTCAGCAGCTCACCGGGATTCTGACCGCCAAAATAGACGATTTCATTGACGATGAGCTGGTCAAGCGTCGTTCGTGAAGGTGGTTCACCGCGGAACTCGGACGAAGTTAAATACACATCGGCCGTGCCCCACAGCTCGATTTGAGCCAGCGCAGTAATGACGTCACTTTCCAGATCAACCATGCTGCGTGAGCGGTCGAGCACGACGGCCAAGTTCAGATCGCCTCTTGGAGATGGGGTGTCGGTCGGCATCACCGGCCGGGCGCTGACGGTGGTGCCGTCGGCAAAGGTCACCTGATGGCTTTGTGGCGCTGTCGCCTGGGCGGGCGCAGCGCTTTCCGGCAGCCAGGTTTCGCTGTCCGCCAGCATGGGCTGGCCGTTGATGGTGCGCACCGAATCGGCCGTCCAGAAAACGTTTAATTTTTCCGATAGGTAGGGCAGTGGCCACCGCCCTCCTTCATCAATCATCACCCGATAGGTCAGCCACAGATGGAGTGGAGGGCCGTCTTTTAAGGTCGAGCGGCCGCGATCATCGTCCCAATCCCACTGGCGTGGCTCGATGGGAAAGACCCGCAGCCGGTACTGGCTCGGTCCGATCTGCTCTACCAGAGCGGGGTCAATCTGCCGCTGCACCTGCTCCTGGTACACCTGCTGCGCCGCGCCGCGAGGAGCGACCCGGTGCTCAAACCGTTCGCTGCGCTCGGCGGAGTTGCCCAGCCAGACGCCGGTGACCACGGCCGACTCGGGGAGCGAGAGATAGTAAATCACTTCCTGTCGCTGATCGGTTTGATTTTCATACACTTCGTACAGCTCGATTTCCGCCCAGTCCCCATTTTCACTGATGGTCACCGCCTGCTCGGCCAGCCATATCTCCCGGTCGTCAACCGCCTGCCAGCCGGTCACCGCCTGATCAACAGACCAGGTAGAGCGTACCGCCTGCACGACTGTTTCCCGCTCCCCCTTGTTGATCGGCTCATCAAAATATCGCTCGTAAAGTTCTGCCGCCCGGAGCGGCTCGTTGGTAAAGGTCGTATTCGTCCAGGTGATTTCATCGGCCGGGATTGGCTCTACCGGCTGATAGAGAATCGGCTGGACCACGGTCTCATAAGCGTTTTGTACGCGAACGGCTTCCTCAGGCGATAAATCTAGCAAATCCTCATACATGGCGCTGACGTGCTGTACCTCACCCATCGAGCTGATATAGCGCTGCGGGGCCAGGTAGGCGTTAAGGAGCCCCCCTCGAATTCGCTCTTCCTGCCTCAGCAGGGTTTCGATGTCGGCTGCGCTGGACGGCGTGCTCTCCAGCAGCTCAAATGCCAGATGCTGCGATTGACGATTGGTTAACACCACACCGGTGCCCACGAGAAGGATAGTGATCAGGGGAATGGCGGCCGCCAGCCGGCCGTCAAACCGGGTAAACATCTGACGGATGCTGCGGCCCCAGGCGCGCAAACACAGAAAAGTGACGGCGATAGGCATCAGCACAAAGAGCGTGCCGGAATAAATCGCCAGCGTGATCCCCAAAATCGTGAAGGGGACCATGCGCCATTGAATGCTGCTCCATTCGATATTGGTGATCGACCACCACACTTCAGTAAAAAAGTCGTCGATATTTTCAACGGCCGAAACACCCAGTGGAACCGCATAAAAAGCGATCCAGATGCTGACGTAGACTCCGGTGAGCAGCAGCAGCGTCAGCCCAAAGAGCCTCACCCCGGACAGACCGATCGATCTCTCTTCGATTTTGCGGTCGAGCAGCACCCACAAATAGGCCAGGACGCCGACCGCGGCCACCGTCAACAGCAAAATGACGGCCGGTGTCGCCTGCCGCACCACAAAAAAGCGCACGGCCAGCAGCAGCATCAGCGGCCCTTCAACCACGTAGCCAAACGAGAAAAGATGAAACGGCTTTTTGCGAAAGACGGTTAGCCCCAGAATCACGGCCACAATCGGAATCGCGGTCAGAATGACGGCATAGACTAGAAAGGTGGCCGGAATCTCACCGCTAGAAACCGCCAGCTGCATCTCCGGCAGGATCGTGGGGGCAAAGCCAAACGCCATAAAGGCTAAAAAAATGATATTCCACGACCAGAACAAAAAGTACGACCAGCCGCGCCGGCTGGAAAAAAAGCGCAGTAATTTTTTCATGAACCCTCCAGAATAATTGATAATTGCTAAAATTAATTTCTAATAGCTAGCGGTTAACATCTTTAGCTATTAGTTATTGGCAATTAACAAATAGCTATTAATCACTTCTTCCAACATCCTATAAAACGCTCCAACATCTTCCCCTTCACCCTCTACAGTTTCGTCAAATACCACCGACACCAGCACCCAGCGCTGCCGCTGGGGGGCAAGATCGGCCCAGATGCGGGTGGCGTAATCATCGGTTGTTTGCTCGGCCGACTGGAACCAGTAGGCGGCGGAGAGGTGTCTTTGCCCGGAGTCATCGCTCAGGGCAACCTGGCGGATCGGTTGGGTAGGCGAGACGAGAAAAGTTTGTGAGCTGTCGAGCGACAGGCCGTACACTTCAAAACAGCGTTCCGGCCGGTGGTGGGCTCGCCAGGTGCGGCTGGTGATTAGAATCATTGAGCCGCTGTACTCGCCCCAGGTAAAGCGATAGCGATCGGCCGCTTCTGCGCCGTCGCGGGTGAGCCACTCCTGTTCGTCCGGTTTGAGCGGCAGCGGCTCGACCTCGAGACCCGCCGGAAACCGCCACGCTGCTGGTGAATCGCCCGCCAGGCCGATTTGCGGCCGGGGAGCGTACAGCAGAGCCATGACGGCAAAGGTAATCATCAGCCCCAGCGAAAATAGATGCCGCTGTTTGGGTTTTTGACTCGATCGGGTGGCGGTATGCTCGGCTGCCCGGCTTTCACCGACCCAGCGCAGCAGCAGAACCGCTGCCGCACACGCTCCGGCAAACCCCAGAACGCCCAGAGGGACGTGGAGCATTTCGGCCAGCAGCCGCCACCCCCAAACCTCACCAACGGTGATTAAAACCCCCACGCGAGTCAGATTGGCGATAAAAAGCAGGATGACATACACGGCCGCCACCATCACCCAGCGAACGTTGAGCGGCCGGCGCTCGATCCACGACGCAGCCAGCAAAAACAGCGCCCCGGTCCACAAACTTTGCACCCCGCTGCACGGCAGATCGACGTGAGCCACACCGTTTTCAAAAACCAGGATCGTATCGATACCCACCGAGCCAACACCGGCCGCGGCCAGACCGTCGCGCACGATGGCGGCCGTGGCGATGCGCATGGGGTAGCCGACAAATGTCTGCAGGTGAGCCCCAAAGGGTAGGGTGCCGATCAGCAGCAGGGCGGCCGGCAGCCCCTGTCGCCATCGTTCCGGGGCGAGCCACAGCCCAATTAATCCATAAGTGGCCAAACCAAAGAGCGAAGCGGCCAGCGTGTGGACGTCGAGAAAGCGCTCGGTCAGCAAAAACCCGGCCGAGCCACCCAGAACGAGGACCAGTGGATAGAATGCGGGGGAAGGAGAACGATTGAGACGAAGATGCCAACCCTGCTGTTTAATTTGGATGACGATTAAAATGACAATGCCCACCAGCAAAATCTGATTGGTGCGAAAATCCTGGCGGGTAAAAATGATTTGCAAATACTCGGCCAGCGGCCAGTACAGCCAGCCCCAGGCCAGCCAGATCAGCAGGTTCAAGGCTATTTGAAGGGTGTTTGAGCCTTTGAATATCTCAAATTTCGTTTCAATCGTCGTCATTATTCACAATCAAGATTTCACGAATGACACGAATTTCTCTTTTTCAAAGAAATAAACCTTTTAATTCGTGTCATCCTGTTTTTAAATATCAACCGCGACGCACTTTGGCGGTAGAAAGGTTCTGCGTTGTTTAATCATTTGGCCACGGTTGTAGCACAAAGTAGAAGGCGCTTTCAATCATTTTTAGCCGGTCGTATGACGGGCGTTGTGCAAAAGGCAGGTGCCCGTATGACTGCATAAGTAAATTAGGCATATATGCATAGTTTACTTAGGGTTATGTGAGATGTCAATGATGGGGAGTGGGTGATGGGTTAAGGCTGCAGATGCACATCTCTTGTCTCCGGTCTCTCTTTTGATGTCTGAAGTCTGTAGTCTGAAGTCTCTCTGGTACTTATCGGCTATTTGGATTTTCTAGGTTCAAAGTTACTTTATAAGGTAACCAGTTTTAATTGTTTCTCCATCCTAGACCCGGAGCGCCCGACATGAAACATAAAGTAGATTCCCCTGCTGATGAACCATTAGCCTGGCAGCGGCTATTTTTTCAAACCTGGTACCAGAAACAGCTCAATAAAATTGTTGAACTGGGTTCTTTGCTTCGCTTATTTGCCAGAGGAAAGCGCTGGTGGCGCTGGCTAAAAACCCAGGCAGCGTTGGTGACGGCCGCTTTTATGCTGGCTGTCGGAGCGGTCTCTTTTTTGAGCGGACCACCGGTGATGCAGGCGGCCGTGCAGGTTCCCGTCACCGTGACGACGTTAAATGATGAATTCAGCGGCAGCAACAACGGGGCATGTTCGCTGCGCGAAGCGATCCAGCTGGCCAATGGGGATTTGACGGATCGCGGCTGCGGCACCCTGGCAGCAACGGTCATTTCCGTGCCTTCAGGAACCATCACCCTTTCCTTAACCGGGACTGAAAACGACGGCTATTTGCAGGGACCGGCGCACAACAACGGCATCAACGATCTGGATATTCTTAACGGCACAACGGTGACGATTACCGGTCAAAGCGCGGCCGCGACGATTATTCAGGCCGGAACGACGCCCGATGACGGCACCGGCACGGTAGGCAACGGCATCGATCGCGTCCTTCACGTGATGGGTAATTTAACCCTCAACAACGCCACCATTCGCCATGGATTGGCCGTGGGCAACAACACCGGTCAGGGGCTGGGCGGTGGGATTGCCGTTCGGGCGGGCACGCTGGTCGTCAATGACAGCGTGATTACCGGCAATACCGCCTTGGGCAGCAGCGGTAATGCTTATGATGGATTTAGCGGCGGGATCGACAACGCCAATGGCAACGTCACCCTAAACAACAGCAGCGTCACCAATAATCGCTCATATGCTGGCGGTGGTGGAATTTCTACCTGGGGGAAAGGCAGCGGGAATTCAGCTCAGTTTTATATTAACGGTGGGCAAATATCGGACAATCAGAGCCGCCAGGGGGCGGGCATCATGGAAGTGTCCTACGATCAATCCAGCGGGACGCTCGATATTGATGGGGCCACAATCATGTCTAATACTGCCACGGGCGGTAGCGGTGGTGGGATTGCCGTTGTGCCGGGGAATGATGCCTCGGCCACCGTAACGATCGCCAACACCACGATCAACGGCAACGGCGCCAATGAAGGGGGTGGCATTACCATCAGCCGGCCCGGATCAACAGTTGACATTTCAAATACCACCGTTACGGGAAATTCGGCATCTTCAGGAAATGGGGCCGGGGTAAACCTTCTGGCCGACGGAAATCTAAACTTGTCAACCAGCACAATTTCGGGCAATAATGCCTCCGCCAGCGGCGGTGGTATACGGGTCTCAGGCACCGCAGTTGTGTCCGATTCTCTGATTCACAACAACGCCGCCAACTATGGGGGTGGTTTGTTTGCCACCGGCTCCTCGAGCAGTGTTACTGTCAGAAATACCACGATTTCCGGCAACAATAATACCAACGCAGCCTTTGGTTCGGCAGGAGTATACGCTTCCCAAAATGCTTCTATTGAACTGGTCAACGCCACCATTACCGGCAATACAACGGCCGGAGTGGGGGAAGGGAACGGGGTCTATCTTTACACCGGAGGGACGGTGATTTTAAAAAACACCATCGTCACCAATAACCAAAACAGCGAATGTACTGGAGCTGGCCTGACCGGCAACAACAATCTCGTTGATGACGCTACCTGTGTGGGCAGCATTGGGACAGTGACCAATTTTAACGCCTCGTTGGGTAATAACGGTGGTCCCACCCAGACCCATGCCATCACCCCGCAGAGCAACGCCGTTGACGCCGGCAGTACGGCTGACTGCACCGCCAGCGGAATTACCCAGGATCAGCGCAACACTATCAATCGGGGAGTGTGCGACATCGGTGCTTTTGAAGTTGGCGATTTGCAGTGTGGTATTCAGGCGGCCGGTGAACCGGCTAACTACAATTTCTTTACCAATGTGGGGTTGAACATTGTTAATGACGGCACCAACCTGGATTGTTTACTGCTCACCGAAACCCCTGCCGATCACCCCAGCGCCACGCCCAATTTACAAACCGGTGTATTTTGGACCATTGAAGGATTACAGAGTGACAGAACTTCACAAGCTGCCCAGGATTTTAGCCTCGATATGACCCTGCCGCATGCGGTTTCACCAGATACCGACGCCAAAATATGCAGGCACGTCAGCGGGCCAACGTGGGATTGTGATCGAACCAGCTCCAATGCCACAACGGTGACCCGCAGCGGGATCACCAGCCTGTCTGACTGGACGATTGGAGATAATGTCGGGCCAACGGCCGTCAAGTTAAGCGATGTAAATTCAGGCAGCAGCGGCTTCCTGGCTGCGTTGGGTGCTTTATTTGCCGGTTTGTTTGGTATGACGTGGTTCACGCTGCGGCACAGGAGATGACATCCATCACCCAACACCTATCACCTAGCACCCAACACCTAAAACCCAACCTCCCCTCGCGCACGCTGCTCCTGCAGCAGCAGGCTGTGATAGATAAAAGCGTTGAGCGGCGTGGGCACAGACACTTCCTGTCCCAGGCGCACCACCGCCCCGCACTTGTATTCAAGCTCGGACGGGCGCCGCTCGATGATGTCTCGCTGCATTGATGTGGTGCTGTTGGGAGGCAGCCCATCGACAAAGGCCAGCGCCCGGTCGATGTCGTCGGCCGACAGCCTGACGTGGTGGGCCTGCCCTACGGCAATGGTTTCCCGCATGAGCTGAATCAGCATCGCCCGTGTTTCCGGCCGTTCGCGAACGAGATCAATTGGGGCGCGGGTGATCGAGCCCATGCTGCTCCCGGCTACAATGAGCACAAATTTGCGCCACAGCGCGACCTGAATGTCGGGTGGGATCTCGGCCGTAACCCCTTCGGCTCGATTGAGCAGCTTCTGCAGCTCGTAAATGCGCTCGGTGCTCCGATTGTCGATTTCGCCAAAGACGATGGTCGGCTCGGCGGCCACGTGGCGAATGTGGCCAGGACCGGCGATAAAGCTCACCACGCGACAAAGCCCCACCCCAGCGTGCTCCCGGCCCAAAATTTCGGTGATGATGCGGGGTGCGTCGACCCCATTTTGCAGCGGTACTATCAGGGTTGATGGCTTGAGCAGCGGCTTGAGCTTCTCTGTTGTCTCAGCCAGCTGCGCCATTTTGACGCAGGAAATGACCACGTCAACCTCACCAATTTCGGCCGGGGTATCGGTGGCCTGAACCTCAGACAGGTGAAAATCACCGCTGATGCTGTCGACTTTTAAGCCGCTGGTTTGCAGCGCCTTGAGGTGTTCACCCCGGGCGATAAAGGTGACGTCGGCCCCGGCCTGGACCAGGCGGCCGCCAAAGTAGCCGCCGACCCCGCCCGCACCATAAATGACAACTTTCATAAAGTCCTTCACTTTTCTCCTCATCCCCCAACCCCCTTCCCCAAGGAAGGGGGCTTTGTCCTAAGCGTGAGCGGGGCGCATTGCGCCCCGCTCACGCTTATCATTCTCCCTCCCCCGACAGCGGGGGAGGGGCAGGGGTGGGGGTAAATCAATTATTTGGCAGCGAGTTGGGCCATATTGAGGCACAACTCCGCCGCCTTTTCCATATCGTGCAGGCTGACCCACTCCGTTGGGCCGTGAAAATTTTGCATTCCGGTAAACAGATTCGGGGTTGGTAACCCCATTTCGGTCAAACGAGACCCATCCGTGCCGCCGCGAGTGGGAGAGCTAAATACGTCAATGCCCAATTTTTTGGCGGCCTGACGGGCCAGTTCAACCGGCTGCATATCATTTTCCAGCCAGTAGCGCATGTTGCGATATTGGGCGGAGATTTCAACGGTAACTTTGGCCCGAGGTTCAAGGGCCTGAATTTCAGCGGCGATATCGCGCACCAAATCCCCGTGAGCGGCCAGCCCATCCCGTTCAAAATCGCGCAAAATGAGATAAAGATCGACGGCCGTGGCGGTACCGCGCATTTCGTAAACGTGGATAAACCCTTCGGTACCGGACGTGGTTTCGGGCGTACGATGATCCTGCGGCAGCTTCTCGACAAATTTGCCGGCCAGATGCAGGGCGTTAACCATTACTCCTTTGGCGTAACCGGGATGCGCAGCGACTCCTTCGATGCGCACCACCGCCTTGTCGGCTGAAAATGTTTCATACACAATTGCTCCCAGCCGGCCGCCGTCGAGCGTGTACCCAATATCCGCGCCAACGTCTTCAAGCTTGACGTTGGACACTCCCCGGCCGATTTCTTCGTCCGGCGTGAAGCACAGCCGAATTTTTCCGTGGGGGATTTCCGGATGGTCAAGCAGGTATTTGCCAAAGCTCATGCAAATTGCCACCCCAGCCTTGTCATCCGCTCCCAATAGGGTTGTCCCGTCGCTGGTTACCAGATCTTCACCGATTTTTTGTTGGAGATAGGGAAATTCGGTCGGATCAAGCGTCAGCGTTGGATTGCCCGGCAGCGTGATCGGCCGGCCATCGTAGTGGCGATGCACCTGCGGTTTGACGTCTTTACCGCTAAAGGCCGGTGACGTATCGACATGGGCCCAAAACGACAGGACCGGAACGTCATGGTTGACCGTGGCCGGAATGGTGGCGTAAACGCAGGCGTAATCGGTAATGGTAACCTCAGCTGCACCCATGTCCTCTAATTCGGCCGCCAATAGGTTGAGCAGATCGTACTGGATCGCCGTACTAGGCACGGCTGTTGAAAATTCATTACTGGTCGTATCGATCTGGACGTAGCGTAAAAAGCGCTGTTCGATATCTTGACGGAGGTTGAAGTTAGACATAGTGGTACCTTTTTAGCAGATTAGCATTCTAGCCCGGCGCTTTCGCGCCTGTTAGCTTCCCAGGTCGGGGCTTCGCCCCTCATAGCCATTAGCTCGGCCCTTCGGGCCTCTCAGCTATTTAGCTGTAAGCTGAAAGGTGCGCAGCACCGGGCTGACGGCTAAAGGCCCGCAGGGCCGAGCTAATCCCCTAAATTATCTGGCATGCCCGGCAGTCGCGCAACGTTAGGCTACAATTGCCCCATGTTTATTTATCTTTCTAAAATACTGCCGCTGCTGGTTTATCCATTGGGGTTGTCCACCCTGCTTATGATCGGTTTGATCGGGGTTGATACCTGGACCCGCGCCTGGTCGTGGCGTACCGTCGTTTATATCCTGGTTTTTCTTGTCCTGGCTCTGGGAGGGAATCATTATGTGGCCCACTCGATTACCTACTCACTGGAGCGGGTTTATCCACCGCTGCCGGCCGACAGCACGGCCGAGGTCATTGTTGTGCTGGGAGGGGGTACGCATCCCGCACTTCCACCGCGCCAGCACCCGGAGGTGCGGGAAGAGGGGGATCGCCTGCTCTACGCAGCCCAGCTTTATCGCGAAGGCGCGGCCGAGCAAATTCTGGTGACCGGGGGGCGAGTTGAATGGCTGGCTGGGCGTGATTTCGAAACCGAGGCGAACGATATGACGGTTATTTTGGGGATGTTAGGGGTGCCGGAGGAAGCGATCTGGCAGGAAGGGCTTTCGCAAAATACCTACGAAAATGCGCTTTATACTCAAGAAATCCTGGCTGAAAAAGAGATTACGCGCATGATTCTGGTGACTTCAGCTTACCATATGCCCCGCTCCGTGGCGATTTTTGAAAAACAGGGCTTTGAGGTCGTGCCGGCCCCGGCCGATTATTTTGTGACGGAAACGGAGCGCGCCGTCGGAGAATCGCCCGACGATTTGGCCACCGCTATTTTTTATTTGCTGCCCCAAAGTGAGTATTTGGATCGCACCACAAAGGCGCTCAAGGAGTATATTGGGATGGGGGTTTATTGGATGAGGGGTTGGCTCTAACGATTCACGAAATTAGAGATACGAAATACGATGAGTCAAACATTTAGGGATCGTATCTCGTATCTCCTATTTCGTATCTTGTATCTATTTTTTTCTTTTCCGCAGCTTCTTCACCGCTTTTTTCACCTGCCGTTTGACCGCTTTGTCCACGCGGGTGGGATCGAGCCGGGTGACGGCGAAGCGATCATTTTCAACCGACTCGTGCATGGCGTGATGAATAATCAAATGGCCATGGCGGCGCATAAACGCCGTGTGATCGCCATCCGGCTGGTCGGCCAGAAATTCTTCTTTGGCGGCGGCCATTTTTTCAGCTAAATCGGTAATTTCATCATCGGGAATAAACGCTCCCACGGTGCTAAAGATCAACTCTTCACCGACAGGCACCAATCTAGCCAGGATTAAATCCCCTTTTGTGGCGTAGCCGCTTCCTGCGGTAGAGCTGGCCACGTATTCTTCCTGGGTTAGAAAATCGCGCAGCTTAAAGCGATTGGTAAACGCGTCAAAGTCGAGATATTCATAAGCCGCGGCCGGCTGGGCATCGAGCCAGCCCGACAAAACCGCTTGCTGATTTTCCTCGAGCTCGTCAAAATGCTCATCGTAAAAGCGCTCAATCAGCCGTGGTTCACCTTCATGCTGGTAATCAAAGAAAAACCAGTCAAAGAAGCGCAGGGATTCATTTTGATCCATTTCATCGGCCGTTTCAATCGTGTAAAAATCGTTCCAGTAGGTGGGAACGGCCGCGGCCAGGGCCAGGGCAAATCGCTCATCTCGGCAGTAAACGATCATCTTGCGCCGCAGGGTGTTGGCCGCTTTTTGCAGCTGCTTTTGTTTTTTGCGTGCTTCACGGAGCGCTTTTTTATCTAATTTTTTTTCTTCTACCATATTCGTTAAGACCTCAGACTTCAGACTTCAGACCACAGAGTTCGTCGTTGCTGTCTGTGACCTTCTTATAGTAGATGGAAAATCAAAAATCGTAAACCGTATTTTGTTCCTACAATACCGAAATTAATAACGGCTGTCGCGATTAAGCCAGGTCATCCAAAATAGGAAGAAGCTCAGAAAGGGAGCTGACCGTGTGGTCGGGCCGCACTCCGTTTAACTCCCGATTGAGATGAGGTGGTGACATGAGCACGCCGCGCATGTTGACGCTGTGGGCACCTTTGATATCTTGATCCGGCCGGTCTCCCACAAAAATCGCTTCGTCGGGCATCAAATCGAGAAGACCCAGCATTCGCCAGTAAATTGCCGGGTGAGGTTTGATAAAGCCGGTGTCTCCGGAAGTAATACGAGCGTCAAAGTAGTCAATCATGTCGTATTCTTCCAGCTCAACGTCCCGCATCCACATCGGCTGATAGGCGTTGGTCACCAGACCGATTTTGTATCCTTGATCTTTGAGGGTGTCCAGAACACGGTGCATGTCGTCAAAGGGCTCAACACCGGGAAATTTTCCCCACTGATAGGCGCGCAGCATTTCATCCATGTCGACCGCTTCGACCGGAATGTCATAATCGTCAAGCGTCATTTTTAAGGCGTTGACCAGTGAAGCACCGGAGCCGGTTTCGAGGGCTCTCTGCCACACAAACCGCGTATGATCGTGAACGCGATTGGCCAGTTCAGGCGGATCCTCTACCTCAAAACCCAGATCGGTTAAGTATTGGTGCACATTAACCAGCTTGGGGTCCATAAATTGGCGAAAGCTCATGCGGGCTCCCGACCAATCGATCAAAGTGTCGTCCAAATCAAAAATAACCGCTTTTATGTTTTTATTTGCTTTCATAAATATCATTTACTAATTAACAATTATTAATTATTGATTAGTAATTGTTAATTGTTAACTCAAGAGAGACTTTATCGGACAACCGAATAGCCGCCAGGTAAACCGAAACTGGATAGTTTTTTACCGTGATTTATCACGTTTCGGTCTCATTAGCCGATGAATTTTGGAGGTTTAACTGGTTAATAGATTCATTGAGAATTTCCATCGCCCGCGGCTCCCCTGTCATCCTGAGCCCTTCGACTTCGCTCAGGACAGGCTTCGCGAAGGATCCCGTCAATTTCCAGTGAAAGTAGCCTTTTATACTTTTATATTAGTAGATAAGCGCTTCCATTTTCGGCCATCTAGGCCCGAACGCAACTTGACGAGATTCCTCGCTTTGCTCGGAATGACATGGGTTTATATTCATTTAATTTCTCAAATAAATTATTCATCGGGAAGACAGGCCGCAATTTGAGTTAATTGTTATTCGCCAGTCGTTCGATAAAAACAACCAGACCAAAACCAACCAGGGCCAAAACGGCGGCAATTGCAATTTCCGATGGACCGTTGACCGTAAGAGAAGGAAGGTAATTTTGCTGGTCGATAACGATGCGATGCCCATCGTTGAGGATAAAATTGCCGGCTTCATCCGTTAGCCAGGCGACATCATTTTTCCACGGCCAGACTTTGCGCAAACTGCCGGCCATCAACCCGATTAATGAGGCCACAGTGACATCGTGATAATTTTTAAACAGCCAACCCAGCAGCTGAGCGATGGAGACGATGCCGATAGCCGCTCCCAGGGCCACCAGTCCCAGGGTGATGACGTCGCGGTTGTTGACCGCACTTAAAACGTATTGATATTTACCGAGCAGCACCAGGATAAACGAGCCGGAAATGCCGGGCAGAATCATGGCGCAGATGGCGATCGCCCCGCTGAGGATCAAAAACCACCACTCATTTGGAGTTTGGGCCGGGACCAGACCCACCAAAAAATAGGCGGCGACGGCCGTGACGGCGGCCGCACCAACCGTTTTTGCCGACCAGCCGTTCAGCCGCTGACTGACCATCAAAACTGAAGCGATTACCAGCCCAAAAAAGAAGCTCCATAAGAAGACCGGCTGATTTTCCAACAGGGATTCTAAAATGGAAGCAAGACTAAATATCGCCAGCAGGACGCCCGTGGCAATCGCCAGCAAAAATTTCCAGTTTAGCAGTTGGAAAATGCGCTGCAGGTCAAATTTAAATACCGCCTGCAGGAATTCCGGCTGGCCAGCTACGCGAATGGAATCGATTAACTCTTCGTAGATTCCCAAAATAAAGGCCATTGTGCCGCCGGAAACGCCGGGGACGATGTCCGATGCTCCCATGGCCACCCCGCGCAAGGCCAACCCGATATAATCTTTTACGGAGCGGACCGGCCGCTCTTCTTTAATTTCTTCAATTGCTTCGCTCATGCGATCTCCTAACCTCAAACATAATAGAACCCCTAGGGCATCCACCCTAAGGGTTTTTCAAGAAGAAGGGTACTCGATTCGCATCAGAAGATCAACTTCTTTGAGAAGTTAATCTTCTTTTGATTAACCAAACAGTTCGCGCACGATAATATTGCGCTGAATCTGGCTGGTGCCCTCGTAGATTTGGTAGATTTTGACGTCGCGCATCAATTTTTCAACCGGGTACTCGGACATGTAGCCGTAGCCGCCAAAGACCTGAACCGCATCGGTACATACCTTCATCGCCATATCGGCAGCGTAAGCTTTGGCATAGGCCGCCGCGGTGGTGTTTTTGGCCCCGGCGTCAACCGACCAGGCCGCTTTCCAGGTCAACATGCGGGCCGCTTCAACCTGCATGGCCATATCGGCGACCATGTGCCCAATCGCCTGATGCATGAAGATCGGCCGACCCATGGTGGTGCGCTCTTTGGCGTATTTGATGGCTTCATCAAGGGCACGCTGGGCGACACCGACGGCGCCGGCGGCCACGCTTGGGCGGCTGAAGTCAAATACTTTCATGGCGGTCATAAAGCCGGATCCTTCAGCGCTGAGGCGGTGAGATTCCGGCACGCGCACGTTGTCGAAGCGCACTTCGGCGGTATCGGAGGCGTGCTGACCCATTTTATGGAACGGGTTGCCCACGCTGACTCCTTCCCAATCACGCTCGACGACAAAAAAGCTCATGCCTTTGTAGCGGGCTTTGCGATCGGTGCGCAGGTCGGGGCTGGTATACGCCAATACGGTATAGAAATTGGCGTGGGTAGCTCCGGTGATAAAGGTCTTGCCCCCGTTGAGAACGTAATGATCACCGTCGCGTACGGCCGTGGTGTGAATACCGGCCACATCAGACCCTGCTTCCGGCTCGGTGACGCAGTAAGCGCACAGCTCACCATCGGCGATCCGGCCGCCGTACTCGCTTTTTTGCTCGTCACTGCCGGCGATTAAAACCGGCAGCATGCCCAACCCGTTGACGCCCAGGGCCGTGCTGATTCCTGAACAGCCCCAGGCCAGCTCTTCGCTGACCAGACACTCTTCAAAAAGGCTTAAACCCAGACCGCCAAACTGCTCAGGGATACCCATCGTGGTTAACCCCAATTCCTGGGCTTTTTTAACGACCGGCCAAGGGTATTCGTGACTTAAATCATATTTTTCGGCGACGGGGGCGATTTCGTTGCGGGCGAAATCCCGGGCCAGCTGGCGAATCATTTTTTGCTCTTCGGTAAGCTTAAAACCAACGCCGGACATTACATCTTGTGGGGCAGCTACTGCCATGAAAAGTACCTCCAAATTTGGGTTTTGGGAGTTAGGTGCTGGGTGTTAGGTGTTGGGTAATAGAGGTTGGGTTTTCGGATACAGAGCAGTGATTGCACACAACAATCTTGACCACTCATTGCCCATCACCTAACACCCATTACCTATCACCTAATACCTAACACCCAGCACCCAACTAACTAATTGATTAGTAAAATAAATACCGACAAAAAAGACAAGGCATTTCGCCCTGCTATAAACAATCTTTAATTATTTTCTTCAGCTTCCCGATCTTCACCAGCGGGCTGACTTTCCTGCGGCAGCCCAAGTTGTTCGGCCAGATTTAGATCAATGGTCATCACCCCATCTTCATTTCCGTTATCCAGCACCGCCTGCCGGTCAATCGCCCGATTGTCGGCAATAGGACCATCTACAGATACCTTAGCCAGGGAAAATCCGGTGATTTGACCGGTTACGTCGAGCAGCACATCACCAACTGTGGCCAACTTTGTCCCGCCGGGGGTGTCGATACTGCGGCCGGCTAACTCCTCCAGCTTGATCCACTGCTCCACATCAACTTCATGACTGTCAGTCATGGCCGAGGCGGTTTCCACCAAGATCGCATCCACCCCATACACGACCACGCTGTCGCGCGGGATTAAATTGTCTTTTCGACGAAGCAGCCCCTCACGACCCAGGTAAATCCCGGTCATCTCGGTCAGATCACGATCGAGATAGAGATCTTTAACCTTGCCGATGTGTCGCCCTTCATCGATGGTGACAATAGGTTTACCAATTAGGTCTTTGCCAAGACGCATAAAATTCTCCATGGTGCGGGTTATGATGCGATGCGTTAAGTATAAATCAAAACAGAGTAAGAAAAAAGTCAATTAGTACGGGGCTGACTAGCCCGGCTGTTCAGGCCTTTTAGCTGACTAGCCCGGCTGTTCCAGCCTGTTAGCACGGGGCTTTGCCCCTTTTAGCAATTAGCTCGGGGCTTTGCCCCTCTCAGCATCTCGGCTGAAGGCTGAAAGGCCCGCAGGGCTGTGCTGACAGCTAAAAGGGCGCAGCCCGCGCTATTTATTGGATTTCTCCCTCATAAACGATATAGTCTCCCCCTATGGAAATTGTCGAATTAAAATTAACCGCCATGGCTCACGGTGGGGCTGCCCTCGGCCGCGATCAGAACAATCGGGTCATTTTTGTATCCGGGGCGATCCCCGGCGAGCAGGTGGAGGTCGCCCTGCGGTCGGCCAAATCCCGCTTTGGGCGGGCCAAACTGCAGCGGGTGATTGTCTCCTCTTCCGACCGCATCGAAACACCCTATCCGCCGATTGGCCCGCACGGAGGGTTGACCTATCAACACATGACGTATGAGGCGCAGCTGCGCTACAAGCAAGAGGTCGTGGTGGATCAGCTCAAGCGCATTGGCGGCGTGGACGTCACACCGATCATCCGGCCGATTGTTCCCAGCCCCAAACAGTGGGCTTATGATTACGATGTGCGTCTTAGCCCCACGGCCGAAGGCGGGTTTGGTTTTTGGGATGGGGAAGCGGTAACCGCCCCGGGGAATCAGCTGCCTACGCTCATGCCCGCCCTGGAAAAATTGGTACAGGATTTTGATTTTGAGCTGCCCGGATTGCGCCTGATGACTTTGCGGGCCGGCAGCGACGACAGCCTGCTTATCGCCCTCGAAATAACAGAAGCGGAGCCGCCGCAGCTTGAGGCGGATTTTCCCGTATCTGTGGCCCTGGTGATGCCGGATAAAACGGCCGCCAATCTGCTGGGATTTAACACGATTTATCGTCAGGTAAACGATCAGCTGCTGCGCATATCGGCCGGGAGCGACTTTCACGGCAATTTGAGCATGGTTCCCAATCTGATCGAAGTTGTGGCCGGGTATACCGACCAGGCCGGCCGGATCGCCGAGCTGTATGCCGGTGTAGGCACGTTAACCCGGGCCCTATCTGAAGTGGGGGATGAAGTCCATGCGGTCGAGCGCAGCGGAGACGCCATCGAAGACGCGGCCGAAAATCTGGAGGAGACAGAAAATGTTTCTTTGTACAGCGGGTGGGCGGAAGATGTGCTGCCCATGCTCGAATTTCGGCCGGACGTGGTGGTGCTCGATCCCCCGGCCGAGGGGGCCGGTGCGGAAGCGATGGCGGCCGTGGTTGCCAGCGATCCCTCGCGCATCGTTTACAGCGGCAGCGATATTGCTACCCTGGCCCGCGATGTCAAAGCCTTGACTGAGGCGGGGTACCGGCCGGTGAGCCTCACCCCGCTCGATATGCTGCCGCAGACGTTTCACGTGCATGCGGTTGTGCTTTTGGAAAAAATATAAGTACCGATCACTATAACGAGATTTTGAAGAGGAAGCACCGAGCTCAGACGAAGTTTGCCAATCATAAAGCCTCTAATTGAAGCAGTCTCACAAAATGTGAGGTGCCGGCCGATATGCCCTTTAAACGAAAAGCAGTCAAATCTATAGCTTAAGTATTGCGCAATTGACAAAATCACGAAAAACGGATTTAAGCCGCGCAATTTGAGCGACAAAAGTGACTACCTTGGAGACGGGAAGCATTGCCGCTTCCCGTCTTCTAATTTACATATTTACCTGGCGACAGTCAGCCCTCATCAATTTGAGACCTCGATGATCAAGCTTGCTAATTCGGTGGGCATGGTTAGAAACGGCGCATGCGAGGTGTTGATGGCGCGTACGGTGTCTACAGGAGTATGGGACATCATATAGGCTTGGATTTGAGGGCTGGCTGCATTGTCTAAGGCGGTCATAATGTAAGCTTTGGGGACGCTGCCAAAGTTCTCAGCCGTAACGGTGGCGGGTTCATTAAGTGGCCCTAATGGTTCATTTTGCATGGAGGCGAGCAACACATCTTGTTGTGTGGCGGTACAGTCGCCACAAAATATTTTGATTTGCGCCTCTTCTGCAACATTAGCGTATGTAAAATCTTCGGATAATAAGAATGTGCCTTCTTCATTGAAGCCGTTGTTTTGGTCTAATTCGGCAATGCCTGCCAAGGTATCTCCCTGTTTGGGAATGTAAGCTGCCACGTAGATGAGTTGCTTCACTTTATCTGGAGTGGCTTCAGCAACCTCAGAGATGGTGATACCACCAAAACTATGCCCTACTAAGATAACCGGTTGATCAAATTGTTCGATAGCGTTGATTACGGTTTCACGGTAGTCGGCCAGAGTGACATCACCTAGCGGGGTGTTGTCATTCCCATGGGCAGGTAAGTTGACGGCAATGGCCGTATCGTTATTGGCTTCTATAAGGGGCAATACCGCATCCCAAGAGGAAGCATCTTGAAACGCTCCATGGACAAAAATATAGACGTCATTACTATCCTCTGCCTCATTGGCAGGGGCACCGTTTGTGCCGCAGCCTACCAATAAAAGAATAAACATCGAAAAGAGTAAAATAGGTGTTAGATTTTTCATTATTTCTTCCTTTGTTTTAAAAGTTGATTTCACTTTAACAAACGCCTTTCCTTTCCCATTTCTCAACACCTTTCCTTTTTACTTTCCCAAGTTGGGTTATGATTGGGTTATGGGTATCAAACTGTATGTAATGGGGACACCTAAACTTTATCGTGATGACGTGCTGTTGCCGTTTTCCCATGCCAAAGCGTTGGCGCTCCTCGCTTATTTGTCTTTGCAATCGACCCCTTCAAGGCGAGAGCGATTACTCACCTTGCTCTGGAGCGAGAGTGATAACAAAGCCGCCCGTAAAAATCTTAGTAATACGTTTTGGCAAATACGTCGCCAGCTAGGCGATGTGATTGTGACAAACGGTACAGAGGTTGCCATCCAGGATGATTTCTGGGTCGATGCACGTCTTTTTAAGCAAACAGGGGCGCTTGATTTATATACGGGGGTGTTGCTTGACGGTCTTCATTTGAAAGAGGCTGCTCCCTTTGAGTTATGGGTAGCCAACATGCGCGAGCAATTGAGCCAACTTTATCGGCAGGGTGTCGAAGAAGCGGCAGTTTCCATTCGTCAGCAGAAGCGATGGGTGGAGTTACTAACCTTGGCTCAAAAAGGTATTGTCGACGATTCAGTAGACGAAACGTTACAGCATTTCATAATTGAAGCATATATTCACATGGGGCAACGAACGCTGGCACTACAACAGTATCAGCGATTACAAGAACAGCTGCAGCGTGAATGGGGAATTGATCCGGCGCCCGAAACAAAACATCTAATGGGGTCGCTAGGACACCGTCCGGTAAGTGGAGTTCATTCTCAATCCTTCACCCCTATTGCCAACGTAAGGGGCAAAGGGATAACCAAACGGCCGTTTGTTGGACGGAAAGAGGAGCTGGATTCTTTGAGCGAGGCTTGGCAGCGCAGTCAAACATCTGGCTTTCAGGTGGTGGCAATAATTGGTGAGTTGGGGATTGGGAAATCAAGTTTGTGGCAACAATGGTCGGCTAACTTGCCCACAGACGTGTCTTTGGTGACGATGCGGGGCGTACAAGAAATACGTGAAACGCCGTTGACGGCTGTTATCGCTGCTTTTCGGCGATTCCGGTGGGAGCAAACGATCTATGACGAAGCAGGGCAGTTTCCACATCATTTGCGTACAGCCATCACCAATCTTGCCCCGAATATGGCGATGCCGGCGATTGAGCACCGTACCCCATTGGCGGCCGAAGCACGCCAAACAGTATTTGATACGGTGCTTGATATGATGCTTTATTTTATCCCACCGCCACTCATTATCTTTTTTGATGATATTCATTGGGCTGATACGACCTCGATTCAATGGTTGCGTTATGTTGCCGAGGTATTGCCAGCGCACCCTATTTTATTGGTTTGTGCCGCCCGGCCAGAAGAGATGGCCTTACCATTGAACACATTATTGGTAAATTGGGAACGCATGGGTATCGCGTGCCGTTTGGAGCTGTCTCAATTTAATGGGGATGAAGCCGCGGAATTGGTGCAGCAGTTAGCAGGAGATATGGGGCGGTTAGAGAAGTGGCTGCAGATCAGTCGTGGCAGCCCGTACTTTCTGAAGGAATTGATACAAGCAAACGAGGCAGGAATCCCAGCAACCTTAGTACAATTATTGCAAACACGTATGCGTCACCTTTCGTCTGCAGCACAGCAGGTCGCGGAAGCGTGTACCGTGTTGGGTGATTTTGCCGATTTTGATACCTTGCAATATGTCACACAACAATCAGAGAACGAGCTATTAAGCGGCATTGAAGCATTGATTCAATATAATGTCCTTGAGGAACGATTTGCCTATTTTGATTTTGTCCATCCGCTTGTTACCGATGTTCTCAAGCAAAGCCTTACAGGTGTTCGACTGCGATTACTGCACCAGAGGGCTGCTCAAGCAATTGAAAGGTATCACGTGGAAACGTTGGCCGTATGGGCGGGTCAGGTAGCCCAACATTATGAGGCTGCGGGTGATAATCATCAGGCAGCCAAGTATGCAGACATTGCCACAGAACATGCGCTGATTATGACAGCTCTCCCCTACGCTTTACGATTTGCCAAATTGGCTGTGATACTCGAACCAACGGCCGCAAGAACGGCCGTTTTGCAAAAGGTAGAAAAGTGGTACAAGCGCGGCGTAGATTCAGGATATGTGTAAATTTGGGTCATCTCCAGAGAGAACTTGCTAATGCATCAAGCTGCTAGACACTTAAAAGGGCTTGTCCAGCTCTATTGAAGAAGTGAAGGATCGTTATGGTACTACTCAGATGGTTAAAGACTCTGAGAGGCTGTACCCGGAGCACCTGAATAGTTTCAAATAAAAAGGACCTCCGAAGAGGTCCTTTGCCATTAACAAAAGAAATAAATTATAGAACGGCAGCAAATAAGGGGCCGAGAACGCAGGCGTTGACGATAATAGCAACGAGAAGGCTAATGCCGACAGTTGCGGCCGTCTTACCATTATCCAGATCGAGACCCTGCCGGATACCAATGAAGCCGGTTACAAGCGAATAAATCCACCCGATGAAGCCCAAACAGGGGATGATTCCCAGCACCTGGGGAACCATGGCAAAGCCGATGACCCGCAACATCTCTCCCATCGTCGCTTTACCTGCAAAGAGGCGCGTTCCAATTAAGAAAGTTAAGCCAGACCACAAGACCCAGGAGATATACAAACCGATAAATGATTGAATGGCTGCTCCAATCGGGCTGATTGACGCAGCTGCCTCCAAAAATGCCCCTGCACCTTCAATTTCGGTACCAAATTGTTCAAATACGGCAGCAGCGGAACCGGCCCCAAAATAGCCGCCAATAGCCTGCAAAACCGCAATCACAGTAATGATGATGGCCGCCTGAGTCGTGGCTCCCTCATCATGCTCGATCTCCTCAAATGTGTTGATATCCAATCGAAGGACACCAATGATTCTTTGAAGCATGTCACCTCCTCGCCTTGTGGCAAATACGGACTGTATTAATAAATCATTAGAACATTAACACATTACATAAAGGGAAACAAGAAAGGGGAAGTGAAATACGATTTACGATGGGGTCGATTAGTTCGATTAGTTCGATTAGTTCGATTAGTTCGATTGGCTATTGACCATTAATTATTGACAATTGACCATTTTCTAGCTGTTAGCAACTGGTAACTAGCAATTAGCTATTATTATTCCCCTCGCTTTCGTCATTCCAGTTCAGCCGGCCGGCGCCGAGCATGCCGAAAATAAAGGCGATTCCCAAAACCATCCAAACCGCCTGGGGGGACGCCGGTATAAGCAGCGAAACCCCAGCGTAACCCAATCCAAACGTGACCCCCAAACAGATCGAAGCCACGAGAATGAGGCGGCGCAGAAACGTGCTCAGGTCTTCGGCCGGGGTGCCAAACAAGATCCAGGAGGATACCAATCCCACCAAAGGCGGGATAACAACGAGGAGAATGCTGCCAACCAGGTAAACGGTCAGTTCATCAGCAGAGTAAGCGAGGAGGTCTTCGATCATGAGATTTTTGAGATACGAAATACGAGATACGAGATACGAAATACGAGATACGAGATACGAAATACGAGATACGAGATACGAAATACGAGATGTGAATTTGAAACTTTGCGTGTGTTTGAGAAGGAAGGGGAATGGTATTTTTACAAAATAGAATCCCAAAAATTCAACCCTTCGTATTTCTTATTTCGTATCTCGTACTTCACATTTTGTCACACCTTCAAACCGGCCGCAATACCCTGTTCGGGCTATTTGCGATCGATAAAACATGTTGCCGAGGGGTGCGGCATGTGCTAGCATACTATCTTGCTGTGCGGCGTCGCCAAGTGGTAAGGCAGCGGACTTTGAATCCGCCATTCGTAGGTTCGAATCCTACCGCCGCAGCAAGGCCGAGAGATATCCCTCGGCCTTTTTGTTTTAAGAAAATAACCCAAGTTGCGACCTTTTGACGCGACCGAATAGTGGCTATGGAAACCGAAACCGGATAGTTAATTAACGCGATTTATCGCGTTTCGGTCCCTTTAGCCGATGAATTTATTCATCGGGAAGGTAAGGTAGCAACTTAGGTTAAGAAGATAAGTAATCAGCGGATGAATTATATTTGAAGAGTTTTGTATTCTACTTACCAGCCAAATTGCTAAAATGCTGAAAGGCGCGCAGCGCCGTGCTATTTTGCTAAAACCCTAACAGGCGCAGCGCCGTACCAAATCACTCATGGTTTTTCTCGAACTCATCATCTTCGCCTATACGCTGTGGCTCGGCGTGTACCTGCTGGTGCGAGAACCGCACGATCTGCGCTTGCGCTATGCAGGGTTGGGATTAATCGCTTATGCGCTGATGGTCAGCACGCTGCCGTTTGCCGAGAACCCTTTGGGCAGACAGCTGCAAAACGGCTTGATCTTTGTCCCGGCCGTCTTCTGGTTGGGCGCGATCGTGGCCCTGCTCCCCGAAGAAAATCAGCTGCGTGAATGGCTGCGGCCGTTTTTGCGCTATGGGCTGCCCTGGGCGGCCGCACTCGTCAGCGTATTGGGTCTCATGATCGCCGGCACAGCCGCTTTTTGGCTGCTCGCCAGTCTGGTGATCCTGATTTTATTTTTGAGCGTTGTGGTCGCAGCCGTGGCCCTCGGGCAGGCGGTAAAGCCGGTGACCCAGGCCCGCCGCCTGGTGCTGTTAATTACCTTATTTTTTGCGCTGGGAAGCGGTCTCCTGCTTCTTCCCGTTGATATCCAGTGGCTGCCTCAAGAGTGGATCGTTCTCGCCCTGAGCCTGGACCTAGAGGTGTTGGGGCTCATGATTTTGTGGCTTGACGCTTACGAGCAGGGAGAAGTGTTTAGGCGTGATGTGCTGCGCAGTTTTTTAGGGGCTGGTGTGGCGGCCGTGGTGTTTGGGGGCCAGGTGTTCCTCATGCAGGGTGCAGCCGGCCGGTCCGCTGCTGACAATGTGCTCCTTTTTTCGGTCAGCGGCACCGCTGTTTTGGCGGCCGTCATGCTGCGGCCGATGGCCACCCTACTCGATCGCCTGGTTTATCCCACCCGCATCGTTCAAGCCCGCGACGAGCTGCGCGCGGCCGAAGAGGCGATCTCCCGACGGCCGGAAACCGTTCAGCTGGAGGAGATGAGCGAGGATGAGTTTCGCAAGCTTACCCGCCGGGCGTTGAGTCATTTGCAGGATCCGGCTCGCCTGGCGGCCAGCCCCCTCAATTATCTGCCCCAAATCGACGAACGGTTGGATGGAGATTCGGTTGAAGAAGAGATACTGGGCCGGACAAACGCCCTACGCGAACTTTTAATTGAGCAGATCACGCGGCTCAAGCCGCAGGATGGGCAGTCATTTGCCCCAACCGATGCGTGGCGCTATTACAATGCGCTCTACTTCCCGTATGTGGTCGGTTTAAAGCCCTACAGCCGCCGCGCGTGGCACGAACATCTAAACTCGGCCGAGAGGGAGGCGCTGGAGTGGTTTCGGGCTCAGGTTCCCGAGCGAACGCTTTATAACTGGCAGAATAAGGGGGCGGAGTTAATTGCCCAACAACTGAGAAATGGTCAATGGTCAATAATTAATGGTCAATAGCTAATGGTTAGGGGTGAATTGGTCTACTGGTATACTGGTCGTGCCAGATGTAATCGTCAATCGTAAATCAAAAATCGTAAATCGTATTTAATCCAACCCCGCTTTTATCGCTTCCGCCACATCAACCGGAATCCCCGGCACCGAGGCGATCTCTTCCAGAGTGGCCTGGCGAATATCTTCCAAAGAGCCAAAGCGCTCGAGCAGCCGCTTCCGCCGTTTTGGTCCAATACCCTGGATGCTGTCCAAAATTGAAGCCGTGCCCACTTTTGACCGACGTTTGCGGTGGCCGGTGTTGGCAAAACGATGGGCTTCATCGCGCACTCGCTGTACGAGATAAAGCGCTTCTGAGCGCCGATCGAGCAAAATCGAACCAACCCGGCCGGGTTGAAACAGCTCTTCTTCCCGTTTGGCCAACCCCACAACCGGCACAATATGCCCCAGATCAAATTCTTTAAGGACCTCAACCGCCATCGCCAGCTGACCTTTCCCGCCGTCTACAATTAACAAATCCGGCAAAATGGCGAACGAGCTGTCGATTTTTTTGCCCACCTGAGCCAGCGCTTTCTCGTGGTCTGCCCGAACGCCATCTTTGCTGTCGACATAGCGCTGCAGGCGGCGGGTCAACACCTCTTTCATGGCCCCATAATCATCGTTGGTGACGGTGCGAATGTTGAAGCGACGGTAATCTTTTTTGAGCGGCGCCCCCTGAACAAAAACCACCATTGAACCAACCGGGAGCGAGCCTTGGGTGTGGCTGATGTCGTAACATTCGATGCGGGAGGGAGGTTTGGGCAGTTCCAGCGCTTCCTGGAGCTCGCTCATGGCGTTGACGTGACGCGAGCGATCGGCCGCCCACTGCTGGCGCAATGTTGAAAGGGTATCGGCCGCATTGCGAGCCGCCATGTTGACCAGCTCTTTTTTCTTCCCCCGCTGCGGAACGGTGAGCGTGACTTTCTGCTGTCGTTTGCTCTTTAGCCAGCTTTCGATGATCAACGCCTCATCAAAATCGCGCGGCAGTAAAACCTCTCTGGGGATGTGGGCCGCTTCATCGTAAAATTGAGTCATGAACTCGCGCAAAATATCTTCTTCTTTTTCCCCTTCAGTGCCATCAAGCAAAAAATATTCCCGGCCGATAAGCTTCCCATGGCGGACAAAGAAGACCTGAACACAGGCATC
>JAAUYD010027035.1_pt1 | contig 26589 bp, 20 predicted proteins | sample 7278101 | NCBI WGS metagenome assembly JAAUYD01 (sample SAMN14350128, study PRJNA611818) | marine sediment metagenome | isolation source: surface marine sediment (0.6m) | place: French Polynesia: Moorea | collected 2018-08
GCCGCGACGAGGCGGCTTTCATGAAGAAGACGCTCGACAGCGTCGTGGCCCAGACCGTGACACCTGCGCTTTGGGTGGTTGTCGATGATGGCTCGACGGACGAGACGCCCCGGATCCTGGCTGACTATGCCGCCAAACACGACTGGATCCGCGTCGTGCCGAAGCCCGACCGGGGAAAGCGGGCCGTTGGCCCCGGCGTTGTCGAGGCGTTTTACGCTGGTTTAGAGACGGTCACCGAGGAATTTCCCTATCTCTGCAAGCTCGACCTCGATCTCGACCTGCCACCCCGTTATTTCGAAACGCTGATCGAGCGGATGGAAGCCGATCCGCGGATCGGCACCTGTTCGGGCAAACCCTATGTCCGCCGTGGCGGGCGGCTGGTGTCCGAGCGCCGCGGCGACGAGATGTCGGTCGGCATGACCAAGTTCTATCGCAAGCGCTGTTTCGACCAGATCGGAGGCTTCGTGCGCGAGGTCATGTGGGACGCGATCGATTGTCACAAGGCCCGCCAGCTGGGTTGGAAGGCGGTCAGCTGGGACCATGCGGATCTGAACTTCGAACATCTCCGACCCATGGGCTCGTCCCAGGTCTCGATCTACGAAGGCCGGCGCCGCCACGGGTTCGGGCAGTACTTCATGGGGTCGGACCCGATCTACTTTGCCGCCACCGCCGTCTTCCGCGCTCTCGAGCCGCCTTACGTGCTGGGCGGCCTGGCCATGCTTCAGGGATATCTCGGCGCCTGGATGAAGGGCACAAGACAGCTCGACGATCCGGAATTGCGCGCCTTCATCCGTCGCTATCAGCGCCGCGCACTTCTGGGCGGGCGTCGCAAGGCGATCCGGCAGATCGAAGAGGAACGCGCCGCACATTTGCGGGCATGACGCCCGTGTTCTGAGCGCTCTGACAGGGGCGCGAGCTGTCTCGAACCCCCTCAAACGTGACTATCCTACAATGCTTTGAGCAACAGTGGATAATCCGGGAAAAGAGGATTTGTACTTTGGAACGAACGGACTAAAAGAAGCCCATTGCTCGCTGTGAATGGTGGAAAGTACGCATGGTATTGAATGAAAGCCGCAAAAGAATTCTTGTGACCGGAGGGGCGGGATTTGTCGGCTCGCATCTGATCGACCGTCTCCTCGACCAGGGTCATGAGATCCTCTGTCTCGACAACCTGTTCACGGGCTCGAAGCGCAATATCGACCACCTCCACCAGAACAGCCGCTTCGAGTTTCTGCGTCACGACGTGACCTTTCCGCTCTATGTCGAAGTCGACGAGATCTACAACCTCGCCTGCCCAGCTTCGCCCGTGCACTATCAGCACGACCCCGTCGCAACGACGAAGACTTCCGTCCACGGCGCCATCAACATGCTTGGCCTGGCAAAACGGTTGAAGTGCCGGATCCTGCAGGCCTCGACCAGCGAGGTCTATGGCGATCCGGAGGTGCACCCTCAGGAAGAAAGCTACTGGGGCAACGTCAACCCGATCGGCATCCGGTCCTGCTATGACGAAGGCAAGCGCTGCGCGGAGACGCTGTTCTTTGACTATCACCGACAGCACGGGTTGGAGATCAAGGTCGCGCGGATCTTCAACACCTACGGACCGCGCATGCATCATGCCGATGGCCGCGTGGTGTCGAACTTCATTGTGCAGGCTCTGATGGGACAGGACATCACCATCTTCGGCGATGGCAGTCAGACCCGGTCCTTCTGCTATGTCGATGACTTGGTCAGCGGGCTGATCGCGCTCATGGAGTCCCCCGCCGAGGTCACCGGCCCGATCAATCTTGGCAATCCGGTGGAACAGACCATTCTGCAACTGGCGGAAATGGTGCTCGAGCGCGTGGATTCGCCCTCCAAGCTCGTGCGCAAGCCCCTGCCGTCCGATGATCCGACGCGCCGTCGCCCGAACATCGAAAAGGCCCAGACAAAGCTTGGCTGGAACCCGACGGTGCCGATCGAAGACGGGCTGCAACGCACGATCGATTATTTTCAGTCGCACCTTGTGGAGCTTGGAGCGACCGCCTGATGGGGTTCGACCGCGATCTTTTCATTCGCCGGGTTCTCGGCCACCGCGATTTCTGGGCCTCCGCCGTCGAAACAAAGGAAATCCATCCAAAGTCCATCCTCGAACATCCGGCGGCCATCTATGAAGATGATTTCAGCGAGATCTCCGGTGTTGCGCCGGGTGTTCCGCTGGAAGAGCGCGTCGCGTACATGCAGGCCGGCGAAAAGCAACTGCGCGAAACGACGGCCCATCGGTTCCAGAACCTCCGGATCGGACAAGGCTCGATCTATAGTGACAGCGGCCATATCCAGCTCAGAAAACAGCAGCCTCAGGCCTTTGGGCGGGTTGCGCCCGTTGTTCTGGACAAGCCCGTTGCGCTGAGCTGCAACCGTGCTTCGACAAGCGTCTACTATCATTTCGCCATCGAACAGCTGAACCGTGAGCTTTTGGCCCAGGATATGGACCTGCCCGCCGTCACCCTGCCCTCGCTCAAACCCTTCTGGCACGAAGCGCAACTGCGCGACACGGTCGGCCTGCACGCGCAAACCGTCGAGAGCGCTCTGCTGACAGACGGCTGGGTCTTTATCGACCGACCCCGAAACGCGTCTTTTGCCGGGCGGTTCGACCGGTTGCGCGCCAAGACCTGCAAGGCCGACAAGAAGGGCGACAAGCTGATCTATCTGAAGCGCGGCAGCAAGGGCGCCGAAAAGCGCGAAATCCAGAACGAGGAGGCGTTTGAAGCGGCCTTGGCAAAACTGGGGTTCGAAACGCTGGAGGCATCAAACCCGGACCTCGATGTTCTGTCGGACACCCTGTCGCAGGCGCGGATCACCTGCACCATCGAAGGCAGTCAGGCCGCGCATCATTTCCTCTATGCGCCGCGCGGGGCCGCTCTTCTGACGCTCATGCCCGCCAACAGGTTCAACCACATCCTGAAAGAGATGTGCGATATCCTGGAGATGCCCTTCGGTTTCGTGCTGGGGCAGGTGTCCGGCACACAGGAATACATCTATCCGCTGGACAAGGTCGAGAAGGTCCTGAACCGGATCGAAGCCCGGATGGCCTGACCAAGGCCCCTGTCGGTCCGGTAACAAGATAGGTTCGCTCAGTATGCCTCAGACTTCCCTCTACAGATCGGCAGCGGCCCTTGGGTTGGTCCGCCGATATCTGAACGCGGAACGTCGGCAACTGGTTGCGGTGCGGTTCTTCGGCGACGTGCCAAGGAGAAAACGGTTCGGGCTCTTCAAGACAAACTGGTGCGCGCCCCTCGACCATCCCGGTCGGGACGACCTGCCACCGCATGAACGTCAGAATATCCTGTCTTATCCGCTGCTGGTCGAGCCGAAACCCAACGTGAAGCAGCACCGTAACGTGCTGTACACACCTGATGGTTTTGCCTGGTGCGGGGCCATCCTGGACGAGACGATGTCGGTGCGCGCGCCCGAAGCCAACCGCGATCTCATGCGCCCCCTTCGTGCTGCGGAAACGATCAGCAAGGGCACGCTCCTGCACGGCGAGCATAGCGAGACCTTCGGGGACTGGATGTGCGAGCAATCGAAATCCATGGCCCTGGCGGGGCACGTGCCCGAACCCGTCCTGTTGCCGCGGTTCCTTTACGAGAAGGCCTACGTGCAAAAGGAATTCGAGCGTCTGGGCCTCGAGACCCGCGCCATCGACAAACCGACACTGGTGAAAGAGGCGACGGCCATTATCAAGCCTCAGCCGCATCTTGTCTGGTCGGCCGACGATGTGGCCGCCTACCGGAGCTTTCACGGGCTTGACCCGAAACAGCCCAGGCCCGGGTCCTTCGTCTATCTCTCACGCGAGGGGGCCACGAGCGAACTGTCGCGCGCGACCCGCAGCTATCCCAGTGACATCGTGGCAGAGATCGTCGAGGAACTGGGCGGCCGGGTCGTGCAAACCGGCACGTTCGGGTACGAGGATTTTCTGGCTCTGGCGGAAGACGCGGAGACGGTGATCGCCGACCATGGCGCGGCGATGTTCAACATGGTGTACTGGCGCACGAAAAGCGTGCTCGAGCTGGTTCCGGACAACTGGTGGGACGGGTGCTTCGTCTTTCTCAGCGCCGCCCTCAAGATCAGGCATCACGAGGTCCTGAACTTCGGCGGCCTGGACAAATCGGCTCTCAAGGCGCGGATCGAGGCGCATCTTTCCGCCGTCGCCGACATCGCCCCGGACACCTGACCTCTTCGGACCGAGGCGGGCTCTGGGACAATCGCTACCCCAGGACCGCGGCGCGGGGTATGGGCTCGGGACGATCACTGCCGGGGAGTTTGCCCAGAACCTCGGCCACGCGATTGGCCGCGGCGTCCACCGACAGGCGGCTCCGGAAGGCGGCAAACCCGGCATCGGCCATGGCCTGCCGCGCCGCCGCGTCGGACAGAAGCCCCGACACCGCCGCGACCCAATCTTCTTCTGAGCCGCAGAGCGCACCTGTCGCCCTGGTGAAAAAGGCCCGTGGCTCGCCAAAATCGCTGGCCACAACCGGCACATGACGGTCGAGATAAGCCAAGAGCTTGCCAAAGCTCTTGGCCCGGCAGAAGGGGTCTTCGGGAACCAGCGGGGCCAATCCGAGGGCGACGTCGTCCAGACTGCCAAGAAATGTCTCGTATCCGGCCTGCGCGCGCCACTCGACGGTCAGCCCCGGAGCTTCGAAACTCTGCGCGAAGGCCGGATCGTCGCCGGGGCGGCGATCATAGAGACGCAGCACTGTACCGGGGTGCCGCGCTGCAACCTGACGCATGATCCGGCGCACAAGAGCCGCTTCGTGCCGGTAGGTCATCGGTCTGGTCTGCGTCCAGGCGACCACCGGTGCGCGCCCGTCTTGCGCCGGACGCGGACGGCGGGACACCGGCGCACCGGTCCAGACGACATGAACCTCGCGCGCCCCGGCCCCGCGGCACCATTCCGCGATGTATTCCGACCCCGCCAGCACACAGGCCACCTGCGGCATCGCCTCGCGAACCGAGGGGGCAAGATGCGCAAGATGGAAATCCGCATCGTCCAGATCCAGGACGATCCGATGACCGTCGTAAAGCGCCGGTCGGTTCAGGGGGTGGCGGGTGCCCTGCATGACCACAATGTCCGGACGGAGTGCCGACAGCCAGCGGTGACGCTGCGCCAGGGTGAATTTCCAGTGCAACATATGAACGTCCCACCCCCGCGCCCTCAGGACGGTGGCGACATTATAGATTCTCAGAAGCGCCGCACCTTCGCGCCCATAGGCCGGCAGGAACACGACCCTCGGCCCCTGGCCCGGCCGGAGGGTTCGAACTCGAATCGGAAGCTCCCGCATACTGCGTATCACAGGGCGGGCAAGCTGAGCCCAAGCACGCAGAATTCCGCTATCCATGGCCTGTCTCTCGGCGAGATTTGGGCCAGATTTTGGTATGTAGGTTAATTCCAAATTAAGTCCCGCGGCCGTCAGCCGGTTTTTGCCAACCCAAACGGCGTTCCCAGCAGGAATTTTCCTATCAGATGAGACCTTATTGTTTCATCAGATCTAATAATGCATGTCCATCGCGATCAAAGTTCATGGTTACGAAACGCAACGAAGTCGATCCTTTGTTCGCCTTAGTTTGAACAAATTTCGTTTCGATTTTCCCACTGTTCTCAGTGGTTGCGTGTGCTGGTTCACATCCAGGAAACAACGAGCGACATTAGCAGATGCTTATACACCGAAACGTCAGGCAAGCCCCCTTCCATCAAGTTGAGTCTGCGGGAGGTTTGTCATGAACTTTCTGATCCCTCTGTTTGGTTTGCTGGGCCTCTTCAGCTCGTTCTCCTCGGGCTCGCGGAGCGGCGGAACCAGCGAAGGCAGCGCACGCAGCGGAGATCGCTCTGAAGGAGATAGCTCCGAACCGGTTGCCCCTGGAACCAGGGTCGAGCAGACCCCTGACGACGCTGACGACGCCCCGACCGGCGGCAACGATGACGCCCCCACGCAACAAAGCTTCGGGACCGTTCCGGTGTTTCTCGTGGATACCGAAACCGACCAGGTGATCATGGAACTCACCGACGGTGTCGAGATCAGCGGCGAAGTGATCGACGATCCCAATCTGTCGGTGATTTACGTTCCACCGGGAGGGACGCAGATCGGCAGCGTCGCGTTCAACTATCAGGATGGCGAAGTCCTTCGGACCGAGAGCTTCGATCCCTACCCCTTGTTCGGCGATGCCGCTGGCGGGGACATTCTGCCGGCGCAAAGCGGATCCTTATTCTCGCGGGCGGGAACCTATAACCTTGAGGTCGAGGTCTATGAAGAGGCTGGCGGTCAAGGCGATCTGATTGGCCGCCAGAGCCTGTCACTCGTCGTGACCGAAACCCCCGCCGTGGATGAAACCCCCGTCGTGGACGAAACCCCCGTCGTGGACGAAACCCCCGTCGTGGACGAAACCCCCGTCGTGGACGAAACTCCCGTCGTGGATGAAACTCCCGTCGTGGATGAAACTCCCGTCGTGGATGAAACCCCCGTCGTGGATGAAACCCCCGTCGTGGATGAAACCCCCGTCGTGGACGAAACTCCCGTCGTGGACGAAACTCCCGTCGTGGACGAAACTCCCGTCGTGGACGGCGAGACCATCAACGGCAGCGTCGACAATATGGATGCGCCGGAACAGCCGGGCGAGAGCAACTCAGGAGCCGAAACCGACCCCGTGACCATCGCCGGCACGGTCGAGGTCGTGTCCGGCCGTGTGACCACGCTCGAGGCACCAGGTGGCAATGTCGCCGGCGTCGAGATCCTGTCGGATGTGCCGAACGGCCATGTGACGGTGAACGAAGACAACAGCTTCGCGCTGGTGCTTACGGAAACCGACTTCATCGGCAACCAGAACTTCAGCTACAGGGTGACCTACCAAGACGGCACGACATCGACCGAGCAGGTCAATCTGAGACTCGTCGAGGGCAGCCAGGACGCAGGCTGGGCCACCGGGGAATCCCATTATGTTCTGGCCACGGACGAAAATGACAAAGTCATTGTGGAAGCTGGTGAAGACCATACGAAAGTCTTTGTGTCCGGCAGCAATTCGGCCCTGTCTCTGCAGGATATCGCAGACGCCGAAGGCATGAACGTCAGCAGCATCACCGGCGAATGGCTGGTCGGCCGCGGCGGCTATGGCCAGAGCGAAGACATGGCCCTGGCCGAAGATGCGGCCATCAGGCTCTGGAGCGAACTGAACCCACGCGGGTCAACCTCGTCGAACCACCTGCTGTTCGAACGGGGATATGAGTACACCGAATTTCACAATCGCCAAATTCTCGAGCGTGAGGTCAGTGGCGAAGACGAACTGCACCCCATCCTGATCGGCGCCTATGGAGAAGGCGACAAACCCTATCTGGAAAACGGGTTCTATCAGGATCTCGGTGGTGAGAACATCGTGGTTCAGGACATCCATTTCGACGGCTTCAGGTGGGCGGGCAATGGTATCAATCACAACCTGCTCCTGGACAACATCACCGTCACAGGAAATCCGCTTGCATTGCAGCGCCTTGATGGTGTGACCGTCCGGAATTCCGACATCACCGACGTTCACCGGGAAGAATCCCGCAATGGCGGCGACTGGGAAGGCAGCTCGGACCGCGAGTCCGGCCTCTTCGGCAATTTCAACGACGGTGTGCTGCTGGAGAACAACTTCCTCGATCTCAATGCCTGGGAAATCGGCTATGACGCCGAGAACTCGTCGGCCGAGGATGGCCAACCGCCCAGCATCTACAGCCACAACATCTATCTTGGCGACGACAACACCGATGTAACGATCCGCGACAATATCTCGATGCGCGGCGCCAGTATCGGCATCCTGAACCGGTCCGGCGGCTTTATCGAAGACAATGCGGCGATCGACAACAATATCGGCATCACCATTCTGGGCGGCAACTACAAGGGCGCCGGGCATGTCGATAACTATTCGCTCATCACCGACAACCTGGTGACTTCGGCCGCCCACAAGGTCAGCGAATTTACAAGCGGCCGTCCCTATGCCCTGACGAACGGGGGATTGGACTCAAGCCTTGTCGACAATATCGTCGCGCATCTCGCGAACCCGAACGATCCGTCCGAGTTGGAGTACAAGAACCTGACGCATGGCGGGCTGAGCGGTCAGGACGAATCCTATTACAACGACACGATCATCTGGAACTGGAAAGGCTCGGACCCAACCGGGCGTCTGACCGAACTGAATGCCGAAGGTCTGGATCCGGACATCCTGAACCAGACGACGATCCAGAACTTCACAGCCCAGCTTCTGGGCCGGGAAGAGGCGACCATTGCCGATCTGGCAGACTATCTGCGGGCCCAGGAAGCCGGAGACGTCCCGGCAACGGTCGATGCCGACACGATCCTGCGGTATTTCCAGGAAGGCTTCGGGATCGATTTCGAGGAGCGGAGCGCCGGCACCACCCTGCGGTTCGAACCGAACGACCTGGGCGAAGGCATGCGTTGGGACAACCGCCTGAACTGGGACACCGAAGACCTGCCGGGCGAGATCTTCGCCTCCGACAGCGTCGATCTCGGCGGCAACCACGTTGTCTACGGCTCGAACACGACCATCGACACCCTCGAGATCGGGGACAGTGGCGAACTGCGTGCTTATGGCGGCAAACTGACCCTGACGGGCGGGATCACCGGCGATGGCGAAGCCGAATTGAACCTGGTCTCTGCCGGCCAGGTCTGGAGCGAAGGCGGCAATGCCGACGCTCTGGACATCACCACGGACGAAGCCGCGCGTTTCGTGAATACCGGTGCGATGTCAGGGGCCAGTGTCACCGCACAGGACGGCCAGGTGATCCTGGCCAGCGACAATGCCGAGTTCGACCTTGAAAACGGCGACGTGCTCGAAGTTCACGGCGATGCCAAGGTTGGCTTCGACGGCGAGAACGGCGGCCTGGCCATCCTTGACCTGCACGAGGGTTCCACAGTTCTCTTCGGCGCGGATGACGGATCTCTGGGCGAGATCGCTGAATTCCGGTCCGGCGCTTTCGGCGACGCGCCGGATGTTTCCTCGGGGATCGATCTGGGCAATTCAACACTCCAGATCGAACTGTCCGGGGTGTCTGCCGCGCAAAGCGGCGCCACGCTGGAACTGATGAGCGCGGATGAGGTGATCGGCATCTTCGACGATGCCTCGATCAGTGGTCTCGGCAGCCGTAATGCCCAGATCGTCATCAACTACGAGACCGACAAAGTCACGCTGGAACTGTCGAACGGGTCGGGCAACGTCTCGATCAGCACGGTCGGTCAGCAGGATGACGTCAGCTCCGGCAGCACGGAGATCTGGAATGCCCTGACCAGCGGCCAGGGTATCGTCAGCGATACCGATGGCGGAATCTCCGACGACGACGATCTGGTCGACGCAGCCTGACGCTCATCCAAAAACCGAAGGCAGCAAAAAGCCTACTGACGTGCCCCATTCTAGTGGGGCACGTCAGTGTCGACGCTGCGCCAGTTGCTTTGTGTACGGGCTTTCAGGGCGTCGAAGGCAACAAGGCCCCATATCCGGCTTCAGTTACGCGCGACGCAATTTCGTCGTAGTTCTCAAGCGCGCTGCGCGGGTCCTTTGGCAGTAGCTTACGCAGCGCAGAAGACACATTCGCAGTGGGCAGTCCCAAAGCTGCAAAAACGCGGTTCGCCGCTGCGTTCTGTCGCTCCGGCGTGGATAAATCTTCCTCATAGTTGATCCGTATTGGATCAAAGGCAGCAAGGCACGCATTCTCATACTCAGCCAATTGCACATTCCATATCAGCCGACGAACAAACTCATTGGGATCAACAACGCCCTGAGCCTCTGCCGAACCCTGGGTGGAGTGAAAGCGCTTTGAGCTTTGGGCGCGCGTCAACGACACGGTTTGCGCGAAGGTGTCGCGCGTCATGTGAATGAAAAGGAAGCCGCGGTCTTTCAAGTCGCCCATGAACTTCCGGGGATCGCGCAGACGTTGAACTTGCACCATCTGGTACGAAAGAAGCTTGGCGCCATACGCTTGGGTCGGAGCCTTTCTGGCCAACATCTCAAGGTACCAAACTGGGGCAATGACACGCTTTGCAAGCACCTCGCGGTCTGCAGTGCAATCGGGGTGACTGCCCAAAAGGTCACTGAACAAGGTTGTGCCGGATCGAGCGCGGGAAATGATCAGATAACGTGCGGGAGTTGGGGTGCGCCGACTGATTGCACTGGCGCCCAGGACTCTCAGTTGGTTCAAAATACCGCGATACGTGGTGTGGTCAGGATGCTTTCCGGGGATCGGCGCATATTTCTCAATATCGGAAAAAACACTAGGCAAAACAAACTCCCTAGAACTTCAGCCCAGTCCTTTGCCGTTGCATCTGTCGCCTTCTACGACATCGCAGTGAAGGGAGAGCGCCCCACCATCGCTTGTTCCTGACTGATTTTCTAGTCGGAACGCAGAGATGCCCGGAACATTTCAGGTTTTCGCATGCGAAACCGCCCAGGCGCGGGCAGCCTCCAAAAAGGCCTCGTCGACGGCGGCGCCGGAAAACACCACCCTGCCCTTCCGCGCAGCCAGTTTCACGCCCGGCGCGATCTCCTGCGGCGGCGCCGCGGCGGCCGCCCCCGATTTCCCGAGCGCCCGTTCGAGAACCTTGCGTTCCGCCGCCGCGTCTTCCGGGGCAGCCCGTTTCAAGGCTTTGGAAAGCCGGCTCGCGAGCGCTTTGTCTGCCTCAAGTGCCGCGACAAGGGCCAATCCCAGTTTCTCCGGGATCGCCGTCGGATAGGACAACGACGCGCCCAACTTTTCACGCAGCGCGACGAAACTCAGGATCTTCGAACGTTTCGCGGGCGGCGCATGGGAAAAGAGCCCCGCCACCGCCTCGCGCGGCGTGGCATAGACCCCCTGCCCCACAGCGGCGCAGGCGATGTTGGCCCGCTCGTAGAAGGAGAGATCGGACCTGATCTCGTTCTCTTCGACCATTGCGCGATACGCCGCGGCGGAGGTTTCGGGGGTCCGGATCAGCGCCAAGACATGCGTTTCGCCCACCTCCTTCAAGGCTACCACGCGGCGCATGCCCGAGATCAGCCCGTACCCTGTCCCGAGCTTCACCACCTCGATCGGGATTTGCTGACCACGTTCGGCGAGCGAGGCTTTCAGCGCCGCCATTTCTTCGGGGTCCATGACCATCCGGTCGCGGCACAGGTGATGCAGTCCGATCGCGGCGAGCGGCAGTCGCTTGATGACCCTGCCCTCGGTTTCGGCCGCGGTCATCTCGCGCGCGACTTCCTCCAGCGCCGCTTGTCCGGCACTTTCACCCGCAACCGTCGCAATCGGCATGGCCGTGCGCGGTGAGAAGGCCGATTTCGTCTCTAAACCGGACGAAACAGTCTCTGCCGGAACCTCGAGCCGCTTTCTTTTTGCCATCTATTCCCCCTATTCCGCCGCGTCGCGCATGGCCAGTTCGTCCCGGCGCCAGGCCCCGATCAGCAAACGTTTCACCGCCGTCCATGTCTGATCGAAAGCCGCCCGGCCACGGGCGTAGGTTTCGCGATTGAAATCGCGGTAATCCGCCTCGTAGATGCCTGCCACCTGTTCCGCAGCCTGGCCGACCAGTGCCGTGAAGTCCTGACGATAGGGTGAAAGCACCGTTCCGAGATAAGCCTGCATCAGGGCCGAGAACTCGGCCTGCTGAGCCCCGTCATAGCGAGTGACGACCGCGCGGACCGCATCCCACTCGAACGACAGTCCGGGGCGGCCAAGCGCCCGGGCGGCGATGTTCTCGCCCTCCTCGATCGAGGCGAATGTCGCGTGCAGCATGTCGAAGAAGCGGCCCGTGCTTTCGAATTCCAGAAAGGAAGCCCCCGTCGGCACCAGAAGGATATCCGCTGCCGCCAGCGCGTTGATCGTCAGATAGCCCAGAGCGGGCGGTGTATCGAGGACGACCAGATCGTAATCCTCAAGCAGCCCATCACCCTCCAGACGCTCCGACAGCGCGTCCCAGAGTTTCCAGGAGCGCGCCGACATGCGCCAGACCGGCACCTGGAACTCGGCCCAGTAGAGATCGAGCTGGGCGCCGATCAGATCGATGTTGGGCCAGTGGGTCTTCTGGATCAGCTGGCCGGACTGCATCTCCATGGCCTGCACCACCGTGTCCTCCAACGGCAGCGGCGCCTCGCCCCGGTCGAGCCGGCTTTGGTTCTCGGCGCGCAGATGCTCGCCGTAGTGACGCGCCAGCATCGGGAAAACGGTCTGCCATTCGTCAGCCACACGGCCGCCGAAGACCGAGGTCATGGACCCCTGGCTGTCGAGATCCACGACCAGAACCCGGTAGCCATCGAGCGCCGCCGACATCGCCAGATGCGCTGCGGTCGACGTCTTGCCGACACCGCCCTTGAAGTTCGCCACGGTCAGGATCTTGGCGGGCAGCCCACGGGGCCGGTAGGGCAGGTAATCCCGGCTCTTCGCCCCTTCGGCTGCGAAATGCGCACGCAGGCGCAGCACCTCGTCGAGGGTGAACCACTTGGCACCCCCTTCCGTTTCCGTCAGCCCCTGTGGCAGTTCGGGATTCTGACGCAGGACACGGCGGAAATGCGCAGGCGCCACGGGGATCAGGTACTTGGTGATTTCCCAGGTGGAAAAGCGGCGCAGTGTCTTGCGGCCCTCTTCGTTCAGACCACGCGAGACCAGATCGTCACGCCCGTTCCGGCATGCCTCGGCAATCGCGGCAAAGCCTGGCGTGGTCAGCGGCGCTCCAAGAGATGCGAGCGCGTCATCGGGGGAGATCCCGTGATAAGGTACGAGGTCTGCACTGCTCATCCAACCCTCATATATCGTGTTTTGGGCAGTGTAGCGAAAAAGGTGTGACATGAAAAGAGACCCGGTATCCCGCGATCTTTTCTAAGCAAAACAAGGCGTATTTTCTTTGGAAGTGGGCAAAGCAGAAGAAATCCGCTCATCAGAATGATGTTAAATTGGGTTAGAATTTGTTACGTGTCGAGGGAGTCTTTTAACTGTTTGATTTGAAAACTTTTTTTGAGAGGGGGTGACTCTGAACCCCCGAAAGGGCGACTCCGATCCCACGAGGAGACGACTCCGAACCCCCGATGCGGGCTGTACCCCGCCCGGCCCTGTGGATAACTTTGGTGTCAATGAAACGACGAATCTCCGGACAGCGGAGAGTGAGGCACGATGGCAAGACCCGGGGGCATGTCTCCTGCGATTGGCGATTTCTTCGTCTGTGACTTTGCGGATGTTTCGCCCAAGCACGATCTGGCGTCGATGGAGCACCCGATCTTTTCGCTCTCGACCCGGCCGGACCGCCGGATCCTCAGTTACCAGCACAACGACGTCCGGCTGACCGTGACGCCGAGCGTAAGGGGCCGGGCGACGATCTTTGACGCCGACATCCTGATCTTCTGCATCAGCCAGTTGATGGCGGCGCTGAACGCAGGCCAGTCCGTTAGCCGTCGGTTGACCCTGACCGCCCATGATCTGCTGCTGGCGACCGGGCGCGAGACCAGCGGCGACAGCTACCGGCGCCTCAAGGAGGCGTTCGAGCGGCTGGCGGGCACCCGGATCACGACGAATATCGTGACCGGAGATGAAGAGGTCACGACGGGCTTCGGTCTGATCGAAAGCTGGGAGATCGTTCGTAAAACCCGGGCCGGGCGCATGGTGTCGGTGTCCGTCATGCTCAGTGAATGGCTCTATCAGGCGGTTTTGAGCCGAAATGTCCTGACGCTCAGCCGGGACTATTTTCGCATGCGAAAACCGCTTGAGCGCCGGTTGTACGAACTGGCCCGCAAGCACTGCGGCGCGCAGCGGCGCTGGCGGGTCTCGGTCGAGACCTTGTGCAAGAAATCAGGCTCCGCCAGCCCGCGCCGGGTGTTTCGTGCCATGCTGCGGGACATCATTGCGCGCGACAGCCTGCCGGATTACCGGCTTGAGGAAGAGCCGGGTGACATGATCGAGGTCACGCCGAAGAACCGGGTCATCGAGAGCTTCGGCGCGGCGCTGAAACCCGAAACCCTGGACGCGGCCCGCACCCTTCTGCCCGGCGCAGATGTCTATGCGCTTGAGGCCGAGTGGCGCGCCTTTGCCGCCCAAACGCCGCCGCGGGCCCCGGATGCCGCGTTTCTGGGCTGGATCCGCAAGCGCAGCTCGTGAAGCCCAAGGCCGCATCCGGTCCCCTCTCAAACTGTGGACGGAGCCAGGTTCTGGCTATATGCGGTGTCGCATGGCAACTCTTGTCCTGATAGCGTGGCCGTTCGTGGCGATTGCGCTTTTCGCAGCCCTCGGGCGGGAACGCGGGCTGATCTGGGCGACGGTGATAGGGTATCTCTTCCTGCCGGAAACAGCCCTTTTCGATCTCCCGTTGCTGCCCCCCTACAACAAGCTTTCGGCCCTGGCCCTGGGACTTGTGCTTGGGGCTTTTCTCTATCGGTCCCGCAAATCCTGGCCGGATATGCCGGGGCCCATCGACGACAATCGGACCTTCCGTATCCTTCTCGTCGGATTGTTTTCGCTGCTCTGCGTGGGCGCCCTTTTCACCATTCTGACCAACGGCAACACCCTCGTTGACGGCGGGCGTGTCCGATCGGGCATGTCGATCCGCGATCTTGTCGGTCTGGTATCGGGGCCAGCGGTCCTGATGGTGCCGTTCTTCCTGGCTTGGCGCTGGCTGTACACTGAGGTGCATCACCGCGAGATCCTGCTGGCCGTCGTCGTCCTGGGGCTGTTCTATTCGTGCCTGGCCTTGTTCGAGCTTCGGATCAGTCCACAGCTCAACAGCTGGCTCTACGGGTTCTTCCCTCACGAATGGCGGCAGCATCTGCGGGCAGGGGGGTATCGACCCGTGGTCTTTCTCAGGCATGGCCTGTGGTTGGGCATTTTCCTGTTTGCCGCGACGATGGCGGGATTCGCGCTCTTTCGCTACACCAAGTCAGCGACGCGGTTCCTCTATCTTCTGGCTGGGTTCTGGATTCTGGCGGTGCTTTTGTTGTCGCGAAATCTTGGCGTGGTGATGCTGGCCGTCTTGTTCATTCCTTGCCTGCTCCTTCTGCCGAAAACCCTGCATCTCTACATGACGATGCTGATCACGGTGCTTTTCCTGGCTTATCCCGTGGTGCGCCAGGCCAATTTGTTGCCTTTGGACGGATTCCTGAATTTCGCGGCGTCGATCGACTCCGCGCGCGCCCAATCGTTGGAATTCCGGATGAGAAACGAAGACGCCATCCTTGCCCGCGCCGCCGAGAAGCCGGCGTTTGGCTGGGGTGGCTGGGGCCGGAACCGGATCATCGACGAGAAGGGGCGGGACACCACTGTCACCGATGGCATCTGGGTCATCTATATCAGCGAACGCGGATGGGCAGGGTATGCCGGGTTCTTCGGACTTCTGGGTGCCAGCCTTTTGGCCCTGCCTCGGGTGGCCCGCCGGCGACCCGTGACAAGCGCGACCACGGCGCTGGGGCTGATCATGGCGGCCAATCTGATCTATCTGATCCCCAATTCGGCACTCAACCCGATTGGCTGGCTGATGGCGGGGGCGCTTGCTGGCATGGTGCAGTGGCGCCCGGCGCTCGCGGCCTCGACCGGTGCGGAGCCGGAGACGTCTGGAGCGTCCCGGGTCACGCGGTATACGCGCTTCGCCCCGCATGACCGAGGCAGGATGGCGGCTCCGGCGTCGTACCGACGCAGCTAGACCGCCCTAAAGCCCCCAATGTGTTTTGGTATCTATTCCGTAGGTGTCCCGCAAACGGGCGAGGTCGTCACGGTAGAGACGCTCCAGAAGCGTCTCCTCGGCGGCGCTCAGTCTGAACCTGCCTTCGGCCACGACGTCTTCCCGAAAGCCTGCCTTGACCCGCTTTCGCAGCGAGGTTGGCAGGAGCGCCTTGGCAAGCGCCACCGGCGGGCCCAACCGGGTCAATCGCCCCCAAGACGGGTTGAGGCGCGTCCGGCCGGTCGAGGCGTTCTGAGCCGCGAGGGTCTCGGGGAGATGTTCCGGTGCATCGAGGCCGAGAAAAGCGCAGATGCCGTCCAGCGCAGCCTTGGGGTCGTCCTTAAGCGCTTCCAGCGTCAGGCAATGCAGGTTGCCCGCGGCCCATGCCGGTTCGAAGGCGTCAAGCTGCATGGCATAGGCCGATATGGCAAGCGACACCTGCGAAAACCCGGCATCCAGGGCATGGTCGGGGCGCGGGCTGACCGAGGTGCCCACTTCCTTTCGTTTGCGCTGCGTGTGGTTGGCATGGGATTCAAGCCGCCGGAACGGGTGGCGCATGATATAGATCAGCTTGACCTCGACATCCTTATTGGCGGTCATCCTGTCCCAGACCCCGGACACGAAGGGTTCCTTCGTGTAGTCCGTGCTGGCTTCCATGCGATAGCGATGCACGGCGGGGTCGAAATCGAACAAGGTGTCGAACCACTCGAACCCCTGAGCCCAAACCTCGTCAAAGGCGAAAAAGCCGGGTTCCTTACCGGACGCAGGGGCAATTGCGGGGTGTTTGGCCAGAAGATCGAACAGCGTCGTCGTGCCCGATTTCATCGCGCCAATGATAATGACATAGCGTCGCATGTCAGGTGCCTGGTATGAAGCGGTTCAGGCGCAGGGTGGAGGCACGCAGCATTTCCATCAGACGCGCTTCGGCCTGCTCATCGGTTTCGCTATCCAGAATGGGCGTCGTCAGGCGCACCAGCGCCCCGTCCGTGCGTCCGGTGCGAATACCATCTGCGAGAAGCCAGAATTTCGCGGCCACGTCCCAGGCGATCTTGCGGCCCTTCTGCTCGAACCAGTAATAGACCACCATCCGGCTCTGGCCTTTCTGGATGATGGCGCGATTGATCATGAACGGCTGCGGCCAGTTTAGCGCGTCACTCAAATCGGTCCGTTCCAGCCAAGCGATTTCCCAGCCACCGCCGGGGAGGCAAATCTCGGGGCTGTGAACCCCGCCTCTGGATTGATCGTTGTACCAGGCCGAGAACAATTCGACCGACGCGTTGTGCTCTCTGTGGGCGAACGTGGCAGAGATGTAATCGTCTGCGCCAAGCGAGCGTTCGACACGTGCTCTCAGCGTGTGTTGGGGACCGTTCTGGCGCCACCCATCCATCTGCCGCGGGAACTCGGCGAAACTGGCGCGATCGATGGTTGCAAGACCGCGCTCCGGCAGGGCCTGCCAGGCGAGAGATGCGCCAACCATCAGGACAGCCGTTGTGATCATCGCCGCGCTGGCCCGGGTGAATCTCAGACGGGCCGCCTGGGCGCCCAGACCCTCCGTATCAAGGTCCAGCGCGTCGGCCAGCCCCATCTTTTCGCGGTTGAAGAACAGCATGATACGGGCGAGCGCAAAGAGGATCAGGATGCAGGCGATGAAGATCACCCAGCCTTCGAAGAAATGGGTGAACCCTTCGAGCCAGTCGAGACCGTAATACTGCACGATGATCCCGGCGATCGCGATCCGCACCGAGTTCATGAGGACTGTGATCGGTGCGGCCGAGATCAACAGAACCGCCTTGTGCCAAAGCGGCCCCCTGTAGAGCACCGCGAAGATGTAGCTGAATGACAGGATGGGGAAGAGATATCTCAGCCCCGAACAGGCTTCGGCGACATGCAGCTTGGTCACGCCAAGGTCGATGATATTGCCTTCGAGAAAGACCGGTATCGACAGGAGTCCAAGGAACCAGACACCCAGTTCCGAGGAGATGAACTGCAGCCAGGTCGTCATTTTGTAATAGATCACGCCGGGCAGCGGCAGCATGTAAACGAGGTGCAGCACCGGTGGCCAGAAATGCCTGCCGGTGCGCCAGCCGAAGCTGACCAGAAGCAGGCCGCCAACCCAGAGAATGGTGGCATATGCCACCAGATCGGAGATGTTCGAGAGCTTTCCGAGCGAGGCCAGCATCAGGGCTGCAACGATGACCGTCACGCCGACCCATCGGTCGCGCTTCGGCCCCGGATCGACCGGATAGAACTTGAGCTGGCGCAGGAACAACAGACCCGAAAGCACGGGAATGAGAGGGCCGTGCGAGTATTCCGGCAAGGCCCAGGCCCTGAAGAGCGCATCGAGACCGTCAGCGAAGAAGAGCGCGGCCCCGACGGTGGCGACCAGCAGCCAGAAAAGGCCCGGCGTGGCCCAATCGGATGCAGATTTCAGGGAATTTTCAGTGGCACTCATGGAACTGGCAGACCCTACTCATTCATGACGAAACTATAGGCGCGCCTTAGCATTTTGTGGCCTTTGGGCATAGATCCGTGGACATAAATTTGCGTGAAGTGATGCAAAGGTCGACCGCCCCATTTGAATGACCTAAGGCCAAGCCATCCGTTGAAGAGTGTCTTCCATGTCCGGCAACCCCCGTGTTCTTGTGATCGCCGAAGCCGCCAATCCCGAATGGGTGAGCGTGCCGCTTGTCGGCTGGTCACTGGCCCGCGCTCTGGGGACGGTGGCTGAGACCCATATCGTCACGCAGATCAGGAACCGCGACGCCTTCCTGCGCGCGGGTCTGACGGAAGGAGAAGCGTTTACCGCCATCGATTCCGAGGCCATCGCGCGACCGCTGAACCAGCTGTCGAATGTTCTTCGGATGGGCAAAGGCAAGGGCTGGACGATGGTAACCGCGATCCGGGCGATTTCGTATCCCTACTTCGAGCGTCTGGTCTGGAGGCGCTTTGGGCCGGCGATCGAGGCCGGTGACTATGACATCGTGCATCGCGTGACACCGCTGACCCCGACCACCGTCTCGCCCATTGCCGCCAAATGCGCGCGTGCCGGTGTCCCCTTTGTGGTCGGACCTCTGAATGGGGGCGTGCCCTGGCCGAAAGGGTTCGATGCCGAGCGGCGGCGCGAGCGGGAATGGTTGTCGTATGTTCGTGGCGTGTACAAGATTTTCCCGGGGCGTCGGCGGATGTATCGCAACACCGCCGCGATCATCACGGGCTCGCGCCATACCCAAAGCGAGGTGCCCGCGGCGTATCGCGACAAAACCATCTGGCTGCCCGAGAACGCCATCGATCCGGCGCGCTTCAACCGTGTGGCCGCGCCTTACACGGGCGGTCCGCTTCGCGGTGTCTTCATCGGGCGTCTGGTGCCTTACAAGGGCGCCGACATGCTGCTGGAAGCTGCGGCCCCGCTTCTGAAGGATGGACGGTTCAAACTGGATATCATCGGGGATGGTCCGATGCGTGGCGATCTGGAAGCTCAGGCAAAGGCGATCGGGGCTGAGGGCGGTGTCGTCTTTCATGGCCAGCTCGATCACGCGGCGGTGCAGGATGTGGCTGTGCAAAGTCAGCTTTTGACATTCCCTTCGATCCGCGAATTCGGGGGCGGCGTTGTGCTGGAGGCGATGGCGCTTGGGGTTGTGCCCGTGGTTGTCGATTATGCGGGCCCGGGCGAATTGGTAACTGACGACGTGGGCTATAAGGTTCCGATTGGCGACCGGGGCAGTATCGTGACTGGTTTTCGGAGGAAGCTGGAGGAAATCTGTGACGATTTCTCCGATTTAGAGACAAAATCGAAGATGGCGCGGGAGCGAATTTCCAGTGATTTTACCTGGGAGGCGAAAGCCCGTCAGGTGGCCGAGATTTACGCCTGGGTGCTGGGACAGCGGCAGATGAAACCCGTTCCGGTCAAGAGCGCATGATAGTCTGGTGTGATGCCGGGGCCGGGCCGATCACGGTCACGGCTCCCGAGCGGGCGGCCCTTCTGGATGATATCGGCGCGCGTCTTGCGGAGGGGCAGGGCTTTACGATTGCGACGATCAATCTGGACCATGTTGTGAAACTGGCCAGAGACCCCGCCTTCGCGCGCGCCTATGCCGCCCATAGCCATGTCACGGCGGACGGTAACCCGATTGTCTGGCTGTCGTGTCTGGCCGGTCAGAGCGACGTGGAGTTGGTTCCCGGCTCGGAACTGATCGAGCCCGTGGCCAAGCGCGCGGCGGCGGCGGGCGTTCCGGTGGCGTTTTTCGGTTCAACCAGTGCCTCGCTGACGGCGGCCGCCGAGGCGATGCGGGCGCGGATACCGGGAATTGATATCGTCTTGACCCTCGCCCCTCTCATGGGGTTCGACCCGACCGGCCCCGAAGCCGATACGGTCATTGCCGAGATTGAGGCGAGCGGTGCGCGGCTTGTCTTCCTGGCCCTTGGTGCCCCCAAACAGGAACGTTTTTCCGCCCATGCGGCCGAAAGCTTGCCTGAGACCGGGTTCCTGTCGATCGGCGCAGGGCTTGATTTTATCTCGGGTGCGCAAAAACGTGCGCCCAAATGGGTGCGCCGTCTGGCGGCGGAATGGCTGTGGCGCATGGCCTTGAGCCCGGGCCGCCTGGCCGCGCGCTATGGCGCCTGCATCATGTCCTTGCCTGGGTTGACTTTGTGCGCGCTCGCCGAACGGCGACGGGGTGGCGCATGACGGAGGTGGCAATCTCGATCATCAACTACCGGACCGGCGACATGACCATTGCCGCAGCACAATCCGTTCTGGAGGCGCTTGGTGGCCGCGCCGCCCCGGTGGTGATCGTTGACAATGCTTCGGGCGATGGCTCGGCCGACCAGATCGAAGCCTGGATCACCGAGACGGGCGATGCGCGGCTGAAACTGGTCAGATCCGCCACAAACTCGGGCTTTTCCGGCGGTCACAACCAAGGCATGGCGGCGGCACCCGGGGCCGATTACTACCTGATTCTGAACTCGGATGCGCTGCTGAAGCCCGGGTTCTTCAACATCATGCTGGAGGCGGCAGAGGCGCATCCAACGGTGGGTCTGATAGCGCCGCGTCTGGAGTGGGAAGACGGTCCGCCGCAGCAGAACTGTTTTCGGTTTCAGAGCCCGGCCAGCGAGCTGATCCGGGCGGCCGGCAGCGGGCCGGTGGCGAAGCTTCTGAAGCATCGCGTGGTGGCCCTGGAGTTGCCGCCTGATCCCGACCAGATCGAATGGGCCAGCTTTGCCTGCATCCTGTTGCGGGGTGAGATGGTGCGCCAGATCGGGCCGATGGATGATGGCTATTTCCTCTATTTCGAAGACTCAGAATACGCTCTCAGGGCGCGGCGCGCTGGTTGGGGCGTGCGTTATGTCGCCGAGGCCAGAGCGGTCCATTTTCGCGGCGGCAGCGGGCCGGTCAAGGCCATGGCCGCCGAGCGCAAACGCCTTCCGGCCTATTTCTGGCGGTCGCGGACCCGGTTCATGCGTCAGGCCCACGGTCCTTTAGGCCCGCTTTTGGCCAACCTGGCATGGATCGTAGGGCGCGCCCTGTCGCGTCTGCGCCTTTTGGCGCGGCGCACGGTTCCGCCGGCGCATGAGAAGGAATGGATCGATATCTGGACGAGCTTCCTGACGCCGCTGGCCCCGGCCCCGGAGACACGCAAATGACCCCCGACTTCATTCTGATCGGGGCAATGAAATGCGGGACCACCACGCTTGCAGCGCAATTGAGCGCCCAGACGGGCATATTCATGACCGAGCCGAAAGAGCCGAACTATTTCTCGGATGACGCGATTTTCGCGCGTGGCGCGGATTGGTACGGGAACTTGTTCGCCGGGGCAGGGCCGGCAGACCTTAAGGGCGAAGCGAGCACCCATTACACGAAACGGCCCGAATTGCCTCAAACAGTGACGCGTATGAAGGCGGCATTGCCCGAGTTGCGGCTGATCTACATGATCCGCGATCCCATGGCGCGGATCGTATCGCATTACATCCACGAATGGAGCCAGGGGGTCTTGTCTGTCCCTCTGGCCGAGGCTCTGGAGACCCATGGCCCCCTTGTCGATTATGGTCGATATGGGTGGCAGGTGGCCCCTTTCGTCGAGGTTTACGGGGCCGAGGCCATCCTTTTGACCAGTCTCGAAAGGATGAAGGCGAATCCGGGCGGTGAGTTGGCCCGGGTGGCAGCCCATATCGGGTACACCGGCACGGTGGACTGGACCGAGGCACGCGAGACCGAGAATGTCTCCTCGGCGCGCTCTCGCAAACTGCCGATGCACCGGCTTCTGGTGGACAATCCGGTGGCCACAACGCTGAGACGGCGTTTGGTGCCAAAGCAGATTCGCACCTGGGTTCGCACGCAGCGGCAGTACAAGGGACGGCCCGAGATACCGGAAGACCGGGTGCCGGAACTGCAGGCGCGGTTTCTGGAGGACCGTGAGATCCTGCGCGGCTTCTTTCCGGGCGACCCCTCGCTTGATCTGGCCTACCCCTTTGCCTCATGACGGTTGCCGCGATTGCCATAGGTCGGAATGAGGGCGAGAGGCTGGTGAAATGCCTCGCCTCGCTCACCCGGGCGTGTGCGCCGGTGATTTATGTCGACAGCGGCTCGACCGATGGATCTGTCGAGGCGGCGCGGGAACTTGGCGCGGAGGTTGTAACGCTTGATCTCTCGATCCCGTTCACGGCGGCGCGCGCGCGCAATGCGGGGCTGGCGCGGTTGCAGGAGATCAGCCCGGAGGGTGCCTTCGTTCAGTTCATTGACGGCGATTGCGAGTTGCGTGAGGGCTGGATTGATGCGGCGCTGGAGGCTCTTGCGACGAGCGAGCGGATCGCGGTGGTCTGTGGGCGACGCCGCGAGCTCTTCCCCGAGGCCAGCCGTTGGAACAAGCTGACGGATGCCGAATGGGACACGCCTGTTGGCGAGGCCAAGGCTTGTGGTGGGGATGCTCTCATGTGCCGGGCCGCGCTCCGCGATGTTGGTGGCTATCGCGATGACCTGATTGCGGGAGAAGAGCCCGAGATGTGTTTCCGGATGCGTGCGAAGGGCTGGCGGATCGTCCGGATCGACGCGGAAATGACCTGGCACGATGCGGCGCTGACCCGAATGTCGCAATGGTGGAAACGCAACAAGAGAGCAGGGCATGCCTTTGCCGAAAGCGCCGCCTTGCATGGCAGAAGTTCCGAGCGGTTCCGTGTGACCGAAACCCGCCGCTCTTTGATCTGGGGCGCGTTGATTCCCGGGCTGGCCGTGCTGGGTGCATTTGTGATCACACCCTGGATGCTTCTTCTGATGTTCGCCTGGCCCTTGCAGGCGCTTCGGCTCTGGCGGCGTGGCATGGCGCTGGATCGGGCCTGGTTTCTGACGTTCGGCAAGATGGCGGAGGCCCAGGGGGTGCTGTCGTATTTCTGGGGCCGGCTGACCGGCCGCAAGAGCGTGATTATCGAGTATAAATAGCCCTCAGCGGTTCGAGGAGGGGACTGATCACCGGCTCGTTCAGCATGTAGACGAGGACAACGCCGGCCAGACCGAGAGCAAAGAAGAGCCCGTCATGCAAGGGATCCCACACCTTGTAGCGGTGGATGTTGAATAGCATCGGCGGATAGAGCAGCAAGGTCGACAGCGGGATCATCAGGATCGCGCCCAGAATTCCCAGAGACGGTACCATGAGCAGCAGTAGCCCGAACCGGACTGCGGCAGACGTGCACTGAAAGGCTGCGTAGCGCCCCGAATGTCCCGAAGCGAGCGGTGCGCGCGGGTAGGTTTGCGCAATGATCTGGGGCATGACAGCAAGCGAGATCAGGACAAGATAGGGCCCGGCCGCTTCATAGCGTGGATCGTAAAGGAACCGGATCAGCGGATCGCCGATGATGGCGAAGCCCAGGGCAACCGCCAGCAAGGGCGCTGTCACGAGGAAGCGGGCCCTGTTGATATTGCGGCGATTGGCACGGCTCTCGGCGGGGGGACGCCGGGCATAGAGCGGAAAGATCACCCGGCTGGAGATGGCATGTGAAATGCTCATCGGCAGGGCGGCTAGTGTCATGGCGATGCCATAGATCGCCAGTTCATCCAGCTCGATAAATTTGCCCAGAACCGCACGGTCCCCATGTCCGCCGAAAAAACCGGCCAATGACGCGATGAAAATGAAGCTGCCATACTTCAGAAGTGCGCCGAGCGCAGCGCGTTCTATCCTCAGGCGGTTGGAATGACCTTTCAGGACCGTATGGGACAGAATGCTCATGAGGGTCGGCGCAAAAAGGCCGCCAATGACAAGGGCCCAGACCGACTGCAGGAAATAGGCGAGCGTAACGGTTGCGATGACGCCGAAGAGTTGGACGCCCAGGCGCACGATTGTGAGGCGTTCCAGTTGCAGGGTGCGGTTTGCGGTCAGAACCTTGGTGGATTGCGTCCCCTTGAGCAGGGGCACGAGCGCCGAGACCCAAAGCATCTGAGCCAGTATCGGTTCCTCGTAAAAAGCGGCGATCTGGCCGGAAAAGCCAACGATGAGGGCGGCCAGCAGGATCCCCCGCAAGATCTGCAGCGTCCAGACGGTGTCCAGGAAAGCGGGTTCTTCACCGCGGGGGTCCTGGACGACAGCGCCCGTAAATCCGAAATCAGAAAACATGAGCGCCGCTGCGGTCACGACGCCGACGAGGGCCATCAAGCCGAAAGCTTCGGGAAAGAGAAGGCGCGTCAGCAAGAGGTTCGACGCAAGGCGCAAGATGTTGTTACCGCCGATATTCAGAAGCGTCATTCCGGTACTGCGGATGGCCCGCGCGCGGTAACCGTCACCGGTCAGATACCCGAGAACTTTGTTTTTCAAGAGAGGAGCACCATGGAAACAAAAAAACCGTCGTCCTGTTCCGGCCCGCCTAGCCGATTAGCGCGCTTCGAACAATGGAGATCGGGCCTCTTCGGCGGGCATTGTCAGAACCTGTTGCAAAGCCGTTAGCCAGCGGTGGCCATGGCGGTTGCAGGGCTCAAGATGATTGCCCTCGGCCCATTCATTCCAGGCGTTCACGAAGACCAGGTTTTCTTGCGCCGAGGGGGGGCGGAAGGCGCGGGTTTTGGCGGCGAGCCAGTTGGCAAAAAGGTCGGGCGAGCTGTTGCGGAAAATGATCGCCTGGCCGTCCGGGCGCCGGGCCGAATTGTCCCAGGACGGGCAAACACCCGGAAAATGGGTGTAATCGGGTGGGTCCTGACAGATGTCGTAGGCGCAAAATGCAGCCATGTCGTGGCAAGTGTCGAACTGGCGCCAAGGTTGCACGCGCTTCCAGTCCCGATGAAGGCGGTTGCCGAGGCGTCTGGCAAGCGAGCGTTTCAGATCCGGGCGCGCGCGCTGCCATCTTAGGAAGTTCCGTGAGAACGGCTGAAATTCGAGCGCGGCGTCGAACCCGAGTGCGGCAGGCGGCGAGAGATCGCGGTCGCGGTAGCGTTCGACCCGGATCAGATAGGGCTCGAATCCAAGATTTAGTGACGTTTCACGGAACAGATCCGTCCATGCGCGAGAGCAGGGGATCTGATCGCTGTTGTAGATTGCAAAGACCGGGCGACCGTCAATCCGGATATAGCGCGGATCGGCAAAGGCCGGTGCAAGGCTCCGGGCATGAGCGCGCGTGTCTTCGTCGGAATAGGTTTGGGTCAGCAGCACTTTGCGCGCGCTGCCGTTCCAGGCGCGTGTCCAGTTTTCGTTGGCCCAGCACAACATGAAGGGGAAATCCGGTTCGCCCGAGGCCAGCACCGCTTCGAACGGCCTTTCGAGCAGACGGCGGCCGGAAAACCAGTAGTGATAATAACAGAATCCGGAGAGGCCTGCATTGCGCGCAAGCGTGGCCTGGGCGATGCGGGTTTCGGCAAGGCGGAGATCATAAAATCCCAGATCCGCCGGCAGATGCGGCTGGTCGTGACCGCGAAAGCGTGGACGCGCTCGGACCACGTTGTGCCATTCGGTAAATCCCTTGCCCCAGAAGACATCGTTCTCGGGTATGGGATGGAACTGCGGCAAGTAGAACGCGATGGTGCGCAGGTCTGGGGCAGGGGCGGGATTGGCATCGAACATGCACCTTCTCTTCCGTGCTCGTGGTTAACAGGCTGTTAAACCGCATGCGGTTCCTGCGACCTCGTCTGTGGCAAACCGAGGATGTTAACCCGGTGCTAACCATGGATCGGTCAGGGGTGCGACATGCCCTCGCTGACGCTTCCCGACCGGCTGATCTGGTTTGCCCATTGCCCGAAGACCGGGGGCACGTCGGTCGAGCAGCTGATGGTGTCGCGTTGGGGCAATGCCGTCGATCATCTGCACTGGGGCTGGGATCTCTGGTGGCGCCGGGGTGGCTGGCGGATGGCCGATCCGCCGAACTCGCCGCAGCACCTGATCTGGCAGGATGCCGTGAAGCAGCTGCCCCAGATGCCGGACGTGGTCTTTGCCGTCGTGCGCGATCCGGTGGCGCGGATGGAAAGCGAATATCGCTGGCAGCGCCGACATCGCCGCGGCACCAGGCTGGGCCGTGTTCTGGCGCATCTGCCGTTCGGGATCTGGCTCAGGCTCATGCTGGCGGTGGTTCGGATCAACCCCTATGCCTTCGATAACCATTTCCGTCCGCAATCCGACTTCGTCCCCGAAAACGCGACAGTGTTTCGTCTCGAAGCAGGGCTTAGCCCGATCGCGGCCTGGTTGTCGGAGGTGACTGGGGAACCGATGCCGGATGCCGCCATGCCGCATGCCATTCCCTCGGGCGGTGAGAAGGTATGTTCGCTGGAGAATGCCGACCTGATCGCGGAGGCTTTTGCCGAGGATTACGACCGGTTCCGATATCCCCGCCCGAAGGTACCGGGCCGGGCTGCAGGTTTGGGTGATCGCATCGCAGAGTGGGCCGCTGTCGTTGTCGCCTGGCTGGAACGACACGGGCGCCTCTGAACCACCGCGCGTAC
>JAAUYD010001772.1_pt1 | contig 26549 bp, 21 predicted proteins | sample 7278101 | NCBI WGS metagenome assembly JAAUYD01 (sample SAMN14350128, study PRJNA611818) | marine sediment metagenome | isolation source: surface marine sediment (0.6m) | place: French Polynesia: Moorea | collected 2018-08
GGAAAATCCACCCCCAAAAGCTGGTCGCAATATTGCATAAACGTTTTTTCCAACCGCTGCCTGATAGCGGTGATTTCCTTTTTATTAACAGCCAGATCTTCGAGATTGCATGGTTTCCCGACCACCTCGAAATACATTTTTATTTTCGGTTCGGTGCCCGAGGGCCGCACGGTGACTTTTATGGCGGTGGTTTCCGGCAGGTTCTCAATGTAATAAATCAGCACGTTTCTGGCGGAAGTATCTGTTTTTGACAAATGGGGTTGGGGTTCTCCCTGACGCCGATCCAATCGTCGTTTGACAATAAAATTATTAAATTTTTTGATTTCCGTGCTTCTTAGATGATCCATGATAAAACCGATCTGCTCCATTCCTTTGGCCCCTAGTAGCCGGATTTCGGTCAGGTAATTATGACAATAACCGTAGGTAGAATAAATATCGTTTAGATCATCCAGCAGGGTTTTACCTCTCTTTTTTAATTCGGCGGCATGTTCACACAACCAGATAGCAGCACAGGCCGCATCTTTATCCCGGGCATAATTGCCGGTGAGGTATCCATGGCTTTCTTCGGCACCAAAAATGAAATTTTCGATTTTACCAGCTTTTTCAATTTTGTTCATTTCGTCGGCGATATACTTGAAACCGACCAATAAATCCCCGGTACATTGAACGTTGTTTTGCTGGGCGATTTTTTGCATCAGCGATGTGGTGACATCCGTTTTGATTACAATATTGTCCCGACCGAGTCGGCCGCTGGCCCGATATTTCGAAATTGCGTAGTTGGTCAGGATGATTCCGATTTCGTTGCCGGACAGAAACTGCCACGAATCTTTGTGGTGTATCATCACGCCGATACGGTCGGCATCCGGATCCGTGCTGATGATAATGTCCGCCTCCAACTTGCGGGCAAATGGAAGTGAATTGTCAAAAGACTCAACTACTTCAGGGTTTGGAATGTTGAACGTAACATTCTCGAATGCGCCGCTCAAATTCGATGTTTGCGGGTCAAGGGTGATATCGAAATTTAATCTCTTTAAAATAGGATAGACAGATGTCAGGCCCGTTCCGTGCAACGGAGAATACACAATTTTTAGTTCCCGTTCCTCCGATAAGGAAACTGGGCAAACTGCTTCATAATAAGCAGCGTCCACTCGTTCATCGATCCATTCAACCATCCCTTTCTCCTTGGCCTCATCGACATCGACAGTCATAATTTCAGAAACATTTCCGCTAACTTCGTCTACCAGAATCTGATCATCGGGAGGGATCAATTGCCCGCCATACTGGTCATAGACTTTTTTTCCGTTGTCGGTGGGCAGGTTGTGACTGGCGCTAAACATATCCCCGGAAACAGCGTTTAAATGGCGAATGGTATAAGAAAGTTCGGGCGTACTTCTCTCCGCCTGGAACAGATACACCTTAATACCGTTGGCAGCATAGACGGCTGCCGCGGCATTGGCCAGCCGGCGACCGTCAAGATCTTTAACGGGATTTGCCAGCGTTTCACTATATATTCCCCCTTGTGTATATTTTCTAACATCATACGCAAGAACAACTCCGCGGGCTTTGGCCTGCTCGCCGTACTGCCGGATCAGATACTGGCTGTGTCCTTGGGCCGATGCTTGGATGGTCCAGGTGTTGATCCGATTGGGGCCGATTCCGACGAGCCCTCGACGACCGCCGGTACCGAATGGGATTACCTGATAAAATGAATCCAGTAGAATGTCCCATTTTTCGGATTCAATCAAGTAGGTGATTTGGGGAACATAATCCTTGAATATATCTTCGGTTAACCATGTTTGAAGCCATTTTACGGCCGAATCAAGATATTTACTCGATACATCCAGGCTGTTGAAACCATTTTTAGTTGTGTCTACCAGTGTTTTGGGGTCTGTCATTTAAATCCTCTCTCTTCGCAATAAATTAGTCCCTGGGTTAAGCGATTATCGAGGTTGCCGCCTATTATATGAAGCTGTTTTTTCGTTACAGTTACCTAAGAGGGAAGGCATCTGACATCGTAGATGCGACATAATCGGCAATCCCGAAGGGCTTGAAATTATAAAAATATACTCGATGGATTTTATTGTAAACACAATAATACCGCTTTTCGTAATTTATAACGCTCATTTTAGGTATGAATCGTTGGTCGTCAGCCAAACGTACTGGTAAGGCTGAAGCGTCAATATTTCCGTGTTGACGAGATCCCCGGTTATCAGATCGGTCATCCGGGCTTGGGCTAAGTTATCTGCCAGCGACAGGGAGATCTCGGCACCTGAAATATTGGTTAGCGCATAAATTGTCTGATTATCGGAGTATCGTTTGATGGCAAATATTCTGGGGTCAACTTCAAGTATTTCAAAGGCCGCATTGGGGTGGAAGGCTTTTTGGCGTTTTCGTATCCGGATCATGTTCAAATATGGGTAGAAAACCCTCGAACGAAAAGATGCCGGATTGTTTAATTCTGCCTGTAAATTTCCAATATCAAGTTTCTCCCGATTGACGGTTATGGCTCGCCCGGTCTTTTCGACTCCCTCGACCCAATTGCGGGAGCCCAGGAGACTGTGGATGTAGGTGGCGGGTACACCGGGCAGAACATATTGGACGGCCTGGGAGGCCAGGAATTTTTCGGCTCTGGTTGAGTTTTGGTCTGCCAAAATTGCATCGACATAGGTTATATTCAGCTCATAAGGGCTTTCGGTACCATCTGAATTTTGTTTGTAAGAAACTTGACCGCCATTGGTGTTGACAATATCAATCAACGCTTCCAGCTCCCCGGGCGGCAGGATTCCCTCCAGGGGGCGAACGCCGATACCGTCGTGGGAGGCCGTAAAATTAAAAAAAGTGTTCAGAGGTGATTCCAGGTGGAGACTCCGGGCCCATTGGGAGAGGATTGTGGCGTCTTCTTTGACAAACGAATAGAAAAGCAATGGTGGCAGGGTAAAATTGTATACCAGCTGGGCTTCATCCCGGCCATTACCGAAATAGCTGATATTTTCGGTATGAGGCACATTGGTCTCGGTTATAATCACAACCTCCGGTGCCACCAGATCCAAAATGCTCCTGTACAGCTTTACCATGTCATGGACCTGGCGCAAATGAATGCAGCTCGTACCGATTTCCTTCCACAAATAGGCAACCGCATCAAGGCGCATGTACCTTGCGCCTTTCTGGACGTAGTACAAGAGCACTTCAATCATTTTTTCAAGCACATCCAGGCTCTTAAAGTTAAAATCAATTTGATCGGAGCTGAAGGTGGTCCATAAATGAACGTCGGTGCCGTCTAATTTCGTATACTTGGACAGAAGGGGCAGTGACCTCGGGCGGGTTACCTTGGAAAGATCTGTTGCGGGATCGACTTCAATGGCAAACTCGAAAAATCCTTTTTTGCCTTCCAGATAAGATTCAAACCAATTGCTCTGTGATGAAAAATGATTGAGCACATAATCGAACATCAAATCGAAATTTTTGCCGATTGCTTTGACATCCTCCCAGCCACCAAGCGCGGGATCGATGGCAAAAAAATCAATCACCGAAAATCCGTCGTCTGAAGAATACGGAAAAAAAGGCAAAAAATGAATTCCTGACATGACCCCTTCCAGATGATCGACTGCAAATTCATGCAGAGAGGCAATCGGTGCACGACCTTCCTTTTTTAAGGAGTCACCATAGGTGATTAAAATGGCATCATTTTCAGAGAAATATCCCTTCCTTTTTGGTTCCTCAGTCGGAAATTTTTCAATGATAGGCTTGATTCTTTCAAGGGCCAACCGGCCGGTAGCGTCTCCGTAAATACTGTTCAACAACTGCTTTATTGAATCAAAATCTTCCATTTTGTCTTCCTTTTAGTAATTCCATCAAGTTAGCTAATTTCCCCCGGGAGCCAGCCGCACTCTCGCATAAAATTTCTCAGACCTTGGTGAAGTACGGCATAGGAAAAGAATTTTTTTCCCAATTCATAATTATGATCCACCATTGCCTGACAAAGATCCGGGTTGTCCAGAATCTGTTTGGTCTTTTCAACCGCCTGGGAGGTGACGAATCCATCTATCTCAATGACCGAAAAGCCTTTGGGCTTGATGTCTTTGGTGTAAATTGAGTACGCATTGACCACGATGGGCTTGCGAAAATAAATGGCCTCCAGAAATGCGTTGCCAAAACCCTCAAAGGTGGAAGGATACGTGACCAGGTCGGCATAGGGAAATATGTCTTCCAGGGTGTAGACTTTCCTGCCGTCTTCGGTATACCCCCGGTGTTCGTTGATGATGTCGGATACAAAGACTGTATCCACTCTCATCAGCCTGGAATATTCTACCAACCGCTGTTCATAGTCATGGCCTTCATCACCGGACGCGTGTGAAATGACTAATTTCGCTTTTCTGCCCAGGCGGTGTACCAGCTCGATCGCATGCTCAATTCCTTTGCGTTGTACTACCCGAGTCGGTTGCAGAATAAATAGCTCGTCAATTTCAATCCCAAATGCTTGGCGCACATCCGCCGTATATTCGTCAGGCGGCGGCGGCGGATTTTCAAAATCCATGACATTTGGTGCTATACGGGCGGAAACCCCTGTTCTCAGACCCAGTTGGGCATCGGCCACCGAATTGATGACCACATGACGAATGGACGGTAGGACGGGTGGAAAGGCCATGTTGAGGTAATCCTGGACAGCATTCACCATAAACCGGTCCCGCTCCCAGTAAAAATCATGGTGATGAGCGATGGTTTGAATGTTGGTTTCGGCAATAAATTCGGTAAGGGCGATTCCCAAGGGAATATTTAACGGTATGGTCAGGGCGTTTTCGGGAATGATAATCTGAATCTTAAATTTTTCGACAAATTCATATAAATGATCTTTTAATTTAATCGCCAATTGATAGATCTTCTTGGATATCGCGCGATCTCTTCCGGTGCTATCGAAGGATTCCTGATAGACGTCTTTGATATCAGGATGGGTAAAATGGGCCTCGGGGACCAGGTAGCATCGTTCCGCCGGCCGATCCAGTTCACCGGCAAAATAGTAGCAGGTGAATCCCTCCTTCTCAAATATGTTCGCCCATTTTTCAATTTCCAATGATACTCCGTCCGTACCGGCGATGCGGGTGGAGATAAATGCAACATTCCTAAAATTCGTAATCGATTTGAAATCTATCATTTTCGACTCCCTTTATGACAGCAAGCTGAATTATTTCGCTCTGAACTTATTGTTGATGATGCCATTCGAGGCTGATCTGTCCTAATACCCTTTTCCAGCGCTGCCCAAAACCCTTTCATTTTTAAGCTTGACCATTTTAATTAATTCTTCCCGCGCCGGTCCCAGATATTTACGGGGGTCGAACTCGGATGGATTTTCGGCAAATATTTTTCGGATGACGGCTGTCATTGCAAGCCGGCCATCGCTGTCGATGTTAATTTTGCAGACTGCCGACCTGGCCGCCCGGCGCAATTGTTCTTCAGGTATGCCAACGGCATCTTCCATTTTTCCGCCAAAGCTGTTTATCATGCGGACATATTCGGGAACGACGGTTGACGCGCCATGCAGTACAATGGGAAATCCCGGAACTCTTCGCTCAACTTCATTTAAAATATCAAAGCGCAGGGCCGGCACTTTTTCACCTGGTTTGACTTTAAACTTATAGGCTCCGTGGGATGTGCCGATGGATATTGCAAGACTATCCACAGCGGTAGCGGCAACAAACTCTTCGACCTCTTCCGGCTTTGTGTAATGGGAAACTTCATGGGACACTTCGTCTTCAACTCCGGCAAGTACCCCCAGTTCCCCCTCTACAGTGACATTCCTCTCATGTGCATAATCTACGACCTGCTTGGTTAACCGGACATTTTCATCAAACGGGTGGTGTGATCCGTCCAACATAACAGAAGAAAAACCACTGTCAATGCAGGATTTGGCCAGTTCAAAGCTGTTTCCGTGATCCAGGTGCAGCGCGATCGGTATGCTGGAACCTGCATTTTTGGCCATCTGAACCGCACCCTCTGCCATATATCTTAATAGGATCGGATTGGCATATTTGCGAGCGCTGCCGGAGACCTGCAAGATAACCGGCGACCTGGATTCAGCACACCCCAGGATGATGCCTTGAAGCTGTTCCATGTTATTGAAATTGTAAGCCGGGACTGCGTATCCGCCATCCATGGCTTTCTGAAACATCTCTTTCGTATTGACCAGGCCCAGGTCTGGATAGAGCTTCGTAGGATTCATAGTCTTCTCCCTGAAAAGGATTGCTTTTGCTTAGTTTGATCCGCTAGGCTGTTTGGAAATCATTGCTGTCCGGATTTTTTTTCCAATCGTCTCTTATAGTCAATCTTATGATTTATTTTACAAGATTTATCAATGCGAAGTGATTTAAACCAGCTAGCGGCGAGGAACGCTATCGGTCTAATTTTTGCCTCATTCTCAATACTTCCGGCTGGTCCGGATCAGCGTTAACATAAGAATTTATTGGCAGGTTTCAATGTTTTTATACATTCCTCGGTTTGCATGGCAATTTCCAGCTCTTCGTCGGTAGGAATGACGAGAACGCGGACGTTTGCTTTTACTCTCTGAATCTCGAGTATTTTGCTTGCTTTTCGGCTATTTTTCTTCTCATCCACCATTATCCCGAGCTGAGAAAGGCCGTTGCAACAATGCGAGCGGATGTCGGCGGCGTTCTCTCCAACCCCACCGGTGAATACCAGTGCATCAAGTCGGCCCAGGGCGGCAAAGTAGGCGCCGATGTATTTTTTGATCCGATAGCAGTACATATCGATGGCCAGCTTGGCCGCCGTATTTCCTTCTGCGGCGAGCTGTTCAATTTGCCGCATGTCATTAAACCCGCATATTCCTTTAAGCCCGCTTTGCTGGTTCAGCATTGATTCGATCATTTGTGGTGAGTCCCCGGTCAGACGGCCCAGGTAGAATATAATAGCCGGATCCAAATCGCCCGAGCGGGTGCCCATGACCAATCCCTCCAGGGGGGTCATGCCCATGGAGGTGTCTACACTCTTGCCAGCTTTTATCGCGGTGACGCTGGCGCCGTTTCCCAGGTGAAGCGTAATCAAATTCAGAGACGCCAGGGGCCGCTTTAAATGTATGGCCGCTTGTTTGGCGACATAGAAATGAGACGTGCCGTGAAAACCATAGCGGCGAACGCCATGGTCGGCATACAGGTCTTCAGGCAGCGCGTAGCGAGCCGCGTGTGACGGAATTGACTGATGAAAAGCGGTATCAAAAACGGCGACTTGCGGCACATGCCGGGCCGACGTCAATGCGACTTCAATTCCCAGAAGGTTTGCAGGGTTGTGCAAGGGTGCTAAGGGGATCAGGCCACGGATGGCTTTGATGACTTCCGAATCAATGAGGGTCGGTTGTCGAAATTTTTCGCCGCCGTGAACCACGCGGTGACCGATGCCGGATAATTCACCGGGATCACTGAGAACACCGCTCTCCTCCAGAACCCTTCCAATGAGCTCAAAGCCCGCCTGATGATTTTCAGTCGGTTGGGCTTTTATCAATTCTTGCTTATCGCTCTGCCCGCTGCGGGTCCAATGCGTCAAACAGCTCCCGATCTCGCCGATCTGTTCCAACAGACCGGCAGCCAATACACTTTTATCGACCATGTCGAAAAGTTGATATTTAATCGAAGAACTGCCGGAATTTATCACCAGAATTTTCATGGCCGAATTTCTATATCTGACCTCTATTATTTTTCCTCTACTAGACCTGCCTGGGCCTGAATCGCGGTGATGGCCACCGTGTTGACGATGTCGGAAATGTTGCACCCCCGACTCAGATCGTTTACCGGTTTGTTTAATCCTTGCAACACCGGCCCTATGGCGACCGCATCGGCCGAACGTTGAACCGCCTTGTAAAGATTGTTGCCGGTGTTCAGGTCTGGAAAGATGAAAACCGTTGCATGGCCGGCCACTTCGCTTTGCGGCAATTTGGTTTTTGCGACTCCGGCATCAACAGCCGCATCGTATTGAATCGGACCTTCGATTTTCAAATCAGGTCGCTTTTCTCTTACGAGCCGGGTGGCTTCACGCACCTTATCGACATCCTTGCCTTTGCCGGATTTTCCGGTTGAATATGAGCACATGGCAATTCGAGGTTCAATGCCGTAAATCATAGCGGTTTCAGCCGAGCTGACGGCAATGTCCGCCAATTGCGCGGCATTGGGATCGGGGTTTACCGCGCAGTCGCCATACACAAGCACGCGGTCTGCTAGACACATCAGAAATACACTGGAGACGATGGAAACTCCTTTTCGAGTGCGAATAATCTGTAGTGCCGGTCGGATGGTTTCGCCGGTGGTATGAACAGCACCCGAAACCATACCATCAGCGGCTCCCTTGTAAACCATCATCGTACCAAAATAGCTTGGATCGGTCAGGGTATCCTGGGCCATCTTTTCAGAAATTCCCTTGTGTATGCGCATCTCGTAATAAATCCTCGCATATTCCTCGAGAAGATCCGATCGCATGGGATCGACAATTTTGATTTCATTCAGTTTGAGTCCAAGTCCACTTATTTTCTGCCGTATCTCGTCCGGTTTGCCCAACAAGGTTATATCGACAACCTGGCGCCGCAATAGAATTTCACTGGCCTGAAGAATGCGCTTTTCAGATCCTTCGGGTAGAACGATGTGCTGCAGATGGGCGGCTTTCGCCCGTTGGATGAGATTGTATTCAAACATGATTGGCGTCACGCTCGATGAATGAACCACTTCAATCTGGTCTTCCATCTCCGGTAAATTCACATGGGCTTCAAATAGCCCTATAGCGGCAGCAATTTTTCGATCGTTTTGCGGTGTGAGCGCCGCTCTCACCGATCCGGCTTTGATTGCAGTTGTGTATGTATCGAAATCTACGCTGAAGATAGGCACTGGCCACGTTTTTTTGGCGCCTTCGATCAGCCTTTGTACCTGGGGTTCGATGGGCATTCCGCCGGTTAACAAAAGACCGGAAATATTCGGATAGGTTTCAGAAATCGTCGCTGCCAGGCTTCCCAGGATCACATCGGAGCGATCACCAGGGGTGATGATAAGAGTGCCATCACTGATATAGTCCAGAAAGTGCGGCAAATTCATAGCTGCTATCTTAATGTCGAGTACTTCGCGTCTCAGGCTATCCGGATCGCCCTGTAGGAGGCGGCCATTCAGGTTTGTGGCGATCTCCTCAACAGTTGGTTTGCCCAGCAGAGGCTCCTCGGGCAGGATATACACCGGCTCACCAACGAATGCTTCCCCTCTAAGGCGTGAATTTAAAAGATCAACATCCTGCGATTTTGCACGATTTACCAGGATTGATAGGATGGTGCAGCCCTCACCGTCAAAAGCATCGCGGGCAAAACGAATTGCTTGCAAAATTTCCTCCGATGATTTGCCATATCCATTTACTACCGCTATGATCGGACATCCTATATTATTGGCCACACTGGCATTAAAGTCGAACTCGAAAGCCGTGGTTACCCCCGTGTAATCCGTTCCTTCGCACAGCACAAAATCACATCGGTCCTCCAAATCTTTATATTTTTCGAGAATAGATTTAAAAAGTAATTCTTGTTGTCCATTGGAGATCATGATCCGAGCATCTTCGTGTCTGCATGCATACATGTCCTCATATGCAAATTTTATATTGTAGCGGTTCCGGATCAGTTGGATGTTATTATCTTGTTGCCCATCGGGAATAATCGGCCGAAAGTATCCGATGTTTTTTAACCGTCTGGAGAGCAACTCCATAAAACCAAGTGCTATGACGGATTTACCTCCGCTCGGTTCTAAGGTTGCAATAAATAAGCTTTTGGACATGCTACGGCCTCATACAAATAGACTAAAAATTAAATGGTGTGAGAAGTCGGCTCAAATATGAATCTATATCATGATGATATTGAATGCAACCTCTATGCAGGCTAGATCTAAAGATCACTTTTCGGATTGAAAGAAATAAATCAAATGTCAGGAGAAGTATTGACATCTTCAGGAGAGATGATTACGCTACCGGGGTAACTATAGTTTTCTCTTATATCACTACTCGTTAGAAAGGAGATTCAAAATGAAGAAAAAATCTATCATTAGCATAGTGGAAAGCCCACAAAATTTCAAAATTATTCCTCTGATGCTGCTCTTCGGCATGATTTTGACAGGATTGATGGCCACCCAGGCATCAGCCTTTGAAATTATCACGGAAGAAGACATCATCCAAAAAACAGTCGAGAAAACTGATTTTATCAAGATGGCCGACAATTTTATCGTCCTGATGGACACCTCCCAATCCATGAACCATCGCTGGCAGAAAGATTCGACCAAGTCAAAGCTGGAAGTTGCCAAAGAAATTCTTATAAACGGTGCCAATGGACTTCCGGATCTGGGCTACAACGCCGCACTTTACGAATTTTCACCCTTTGAAGCCCTTTATCCGATGGGGCCGCTGGACAAGGCCAAGTACGCCCAGGCCATCAACAGTGTTAAAGCCGATGCCGAAGGCGCCACCTTCCTGCCGCGGGCGATTCGAAATCTTGAGCCGGTTTTGCAAGGCGCCTCGGGCAAAACGGTGGTATTTATATTCAGTGACGGCACCTACAGCGAAATGGGCGGCTTTAAGGCGCCTGGTGATATCACCACCGAGCTGGCTGAAAAATACAATGTCTGCTTTTATGTGATCGGAGACAACAATTCTTCGGCCCGGGCCCAAAAACGGTTGGTGGATATGGGCAAATCCAATGAATGTTCCCGCAATATTTCGTTTGCCAGGTTTGTCGAGAATCCCCAGTACAACACCGGGGCGCTGTATGTGGTCAAAACGACCTCGGAAGTTCAAACCCTAACGGAAATGAAGGCCGCCGGAGCCGCCGCCGACAATATTATGTTTGATTTTGACAGTGCGATGCTCAAACCTGAATATCATGGTGAACTGGACAAGGTTGGTGAATTTGTGCAGTCCAATCCGGGCAGCTATGTCGTTCTGGCTGGATTCACCGACAGTGTCGGCAGCGAGGAATACAATCTGGGCTTGTCGCGCAGGAGAGCGGAAAGCGCTGCAGCTTACCTAATGAACAATGCCAACGTAGACGAGGATCGCATCGTGCTGCAGTGGTTTGGCAAACTCAATCCGGTCGCCGGCAACGACACAGCCGAAGGTCGCAGTATGAATCGGCGGGTTGAGGCCGCGGTGGGCTTTGAGTAATCCCAGATCATCGGCGATATAAACAAACCGTCTTAAACGGATTTTCGTTACTAAACTCAAGTCCACATTTGATTTTAAGACTTCCCGTTTGAAATCCAAGCCGGCTCCCAAAGGTGCCGGCTTTTTCTATAATTATTCTTCAATTCAATTTCTATAATTCTCATCTCTGAATTCGCGCATTTCAGATCGATTCATAACTCTAATGTTTGCCGGTTGTATAGAAATGCCATAATTTGGTAGGAACAGAGCTCGACCGTATGATAGATTTCGGATTTCTCTTAAGCCTTTAACTGGTGGATAATAATTATCAGTCAAAAAGGTTTTTACTTGAGATTCGACTCTATTGTGATATAGATTCTTAGGTGCGGTGACTTCCAACCGATCTGATGACCACAGTTTCTTGCACCAACCAAATTGACAGAACCGAATTCCAACAAATGCCTCATAGAAGGAAAGGGAAGATCGCAAAATGGCAGACAATTCCGTGGTTGATGATACCACTGGCCCCCAGGCAGTGGAGTCGGATAAAGGTATAGTAAAATCCGTTTTTAATTTTTTTGGCGGAAAAGCACTGCGGCTCAACAATGACATGGGGGCTATGGCCATATTCTTTGTCAAATCATTTATTATGATGTTTAGAATAAAGGCTATTCCCGATATAATCCAGCAAATCTATTATATCGGAGCGAAATCGGCGCAGATAGTAATGTTGGTGGGATTTTTCACCGGGATGGTGCTTGGACTGCAACTGTACTTCGTTTTGGTCGATTTCGGTTCCGTCGGAGTGCTGGGGACTGCCATCGCCCTGACGTTGATCCGGGAGATGGGACCGGTCCTGGCCGCCATCATGATTACCGCTAGAGCGGGTTCAGCCATGACCGCCGAAATCGGTATTCAACGCATCTCCGAGCAAATTGATGCCCTATCCACCATGCGTATAGATCCCCTGGGCTACCTAATCAGCCCGCGGATCGCAGCTGCCATTATCAGTTTTCCGATTTTGACCGCATTTTTCGACCTGATCGGCATTATCGGTGCCTGGGTCAGCGGATGCCTAATTCTGGGAGTCAACTCCGGGTCTTACTTTTATCGTGTGGTGTCAAGCACTCAAATCGATGACATTACCGGTGGATTTATCAAATCCATCGTATTCGGGCTTTTGATTATCACTATTTGCTGTTTTCAAGGCTATTTCACGCATATGCGAACGGACAGCTTCGGTGCCAAGAGTGTCAGTTTATCCACCACCTCAGCGGTGGTGATATCTTGTGTGATGATCCTGATTTCCGACTACATTGTTAATTCTTTCATTTTGTAAAAGCACCAGCGACAAATAACTCCTATTCAGATTGGGAGGCACATGGACGAACAAAGACAGCCGATCATTGAATTTAAAGGGGTCAGCAAATCCTTCGGCAACCGTAACATCCTGAACTGCATTGATTTTTCAATATTTGAAGGTGAGGTCACCACCCTCATCGGTCTTTCGGGGACGGGCAAGAGCGTGACCCTCAAGCACATTATCGGAATGCTCCAACCCGATGAGGGTCAGATCCTTTTCAGGGGCAAACCCATCGATCAAATGAAAAAGGCCGAATGGAACGAATATATTGGACAGATCAGCTACATGTTTCAGAACAATGCGCTGTTTGATTCTTTGACCGTATTCGAAAATGTAGCGTTGCCGCTTAAGTACACTACTAAACTGAAAAAGAAGGAAATCGAGAAAAAGGCCATGGCCCGCATCGAGCAGACTGAGCTGACGGAGGTGGCCGACAAATATTCCTCTGAAATTTCAGGCGGCATGCAAAAACGAGTGGCTCTTGCCCGGGCGCTGGTGACAGATCCGAATATTGTGCTTTTTGATGAGCCAACCACCGGTCAAGATCCCATTCGTAAAAATGCAATTTTGGGAATGGTGGCGGATTACCAGAAACGCTTTGGATTCACCGCTCTTTTGATCAGTCACGAAATCCCGGACGTTTACTTTATTTCCAACCGGATCCTGGCCTTGTACGACCGCAAAATCGTTTTCCAGGGCAATCCCGAAGATTTTGAGTCATTTGACCATCCATTCCGCCAGGAACTCATTTCAAGCCTTGAAAGTTTGGGACAGGAATTGACCGGATTGTACTCGCGGCGTCAGTTCAAAGTCCGCTATCAAAGTGATTTGAGTCAGCGGCAAACAGATGCGTCCTACGCGGCAGCAGTTTTTACGATAGACGACCTCGATAACATTAGCGAGAAACTGGGGCACCATGCGGCCCAACAAATTATCCGGTCTCTGGGAACGTATATCAATAAGCATTTTGGTGCGGTGGGAGGATTCTCATCGCGTCAAGAAATCAATGAATATGCCACGGTGCTGCCATATTCCAATCTTGAGGAATCCAATAGGATCCTGGAAGACTTTATCAAAGATTTCAAAAAACACGGGATTCAGGGAGTCAAAACATATATCGAGGGCGAGGATAGACCGGAGGAATGTGTCGAATTCAGTGTCCTGGCTGGACTTGCCCAAGGCAATCCTCAGATCGAGTTGCTATCCGTGATGGAATTTGCCAGGTTTAACCAAAAAGAACTTGCACGATTTACGTGCGTACGCGGAGGAGAGGCTCAATGAAGAAGTATTCCAAGGAAACTGTGGTCGGCATTTTTGTCGTCATCGGCTTGCTGTGTATCACTTATATGGCCGTAAACCTCGGTAACGTGGGATTTATCGGTGACAATGCGTATTCCCTGTTCGGTAAATTCAATACCGTGACCGGATTGAGAGAGGGCAACCCGGTGAATATGCTGGGGCTTGAAGTCGGCCGGGTGCATAAATTCACCATGGACCAGGAAAACCAGCAGGTTGTTGTTGAATTTAAAATCAATAATGGTATCGAAGTATATGATGATGCCATTGCTTCGATCAAAACCGAAGGGCTGATCGGTGACAAATACGTGGCTATCGATCCTGGCGGCGGGGGAGATCTGCTAGCCGAAGGCGACACCATCACCGATACCAACTCACCCACTGATATCATGGACCTGATCAGCAAGTACGCATTTGGAGATGTGGGTGGCAGTGATGAATAGGATCGGATATCGGGTCACGTATTACGGGGTGGCGGAATGTTAGAGCATAGTGGATAGGAAATAGTTGATTAGGTTTAGTGTTTGATTGAGTTGATTGGGAAAAAGTTGGGGTTGATTCGTTGATTTAGGCCGATGGATTATATCCGGTTAAACCCGTCAACTTATACGACCTGCTCAACTTCATCAACCAATAAATTTAATCAATCAGCGATCAAAACGAACCATACTATTAAAGCGATTAAACCAATTCTCAGAAGGAGTTGACTATGGCTAAACGATTCATCGGTCTATTTATGATACTTGCGATGTGTGGGTTTCTGCCGCTTCAGGGTTTTGCCGCCACACCCAAGGAAACTGTGGAAAACGGGGTCAATAAAGTGATTAAGACTCTGGGTGATCCGGCCTTCAAGGCCAAAGCCAAGGATGAGAAAATTGAAACTATCAGCAAGGAGATAGACCATATATTTGATTTCAAGGAACTGTCAAGAAGAACATTGGGCCGGGACTGGAAAAAAATGAGTGCCGAGCAGCAAAAAGAATTTGTTAAGCTTTTTAAACAGTTGCTTCAGGGCGTCTATGCGGACAGACTTCTGGCTTACTCAGATCAAAAAGTGATCTTTGATAAGGAGACCATGCTTAAAAAAGGCAGGGCAGAAGTTCAAAGTTATCTGGAAACATCAGACGGCAGCAAGATTCCGCTTTTTTATCGTCTCACCGATAAAAGTGGCTCGTGGAAGGTTTACGATATCATCATCGAAGGGGTCAGTATGGTGAAAAATTATCGCACCCAGTTCAGACAAATCCTCAGCAAAAACTCACCCGATAAGCTGATTGAAATTTTACGAGATAAAGTCAACAAGGGTTGATCTCTAGATGAAAGGAGTCCAATTCCCATGAAAAGCCTGTTAACCCATGTTACTTTGACTATCTTTTTTTTCGGTCTTGGCGGATATTTCCCAGCAGAGGGCTTTAATAAAGAGCCAATTGGGTCCGCTGTGCTCCTTGCCCAACAATCCGATGCATCCAGCGACAAGCAATCGGAAACACCGCGCGATGAAGTTTTGGAGGAAGCTGAAGCTGAGGGCGATGACGATTATGATGATGAGTACGATGATGAGTACGATGATGAATATGCAGAAGAAGAGGTCGAGCTGATCCCCGATCCTTTTATTGAATTGAATACAGGATTATATCATTTTAACGACAAGCTGTATTTCTGGCTTCTCAAGCCGGTTGCCAAAGGTTACGGAATTATAATACCCGAGGAGCTGCGATCGGCCATTCGCAATGTGTTTTACAACATCCGGTTCCCAGTGCGCTTCATCAATAGCCTGCTCCAGGGTAAAGGACGCAAGGCGGGTGCGGAATTCGGCCAATTTTTCATCAACACCACCGTCGGATTTTTGGGGTTGGCCAACGTGGCGGCTAATTATCCAGAGCTGCAGCCCAGCAAAGAGGACCTGGGCCAGACCTTTGCGGTGTGGGGATTTGACAACGGTGCGTATGTTACTCTACCTTTTTTGGGACCGTCTAGCATGCGGGATGCTCTGGGACGTCTGGGCGATATTTTTATAGACCCCATCTGGTGGGTGCCGGTAGAATTCTGGACCTCGGTGGCCATCCGTGCCGGTGAGGCGGTGAATGAAACCTCCTTGCGAATTGGCGAGTACGAGGCGCTTAAAGAAGCCGCCCTTGATCCCTATGTAATGATTCGGAACGCCTATGTCCAAAACCGGAATAAATTGGTTGCTGAATAGCTGAAAACAGTAGACAGACATCAGAGGACAAACAATGGAAGACCGATGTCAGGATCAGCGCCCGCAAATTATAGGGCATAGCACATTGGGAAAGCTTTTACGGTATAAAACCTAATTATAAACCATTATGCCTTTGACCCATGCGCCTTAAGCCAAACCCTTCACTCACCCGTTTCTGCTAAACAGCACCCATTGTTGACATGCCCAGAAAAGTAGTTGATGAATTAATAGGGCTGGTAGATATCTTTAATAGGCTCAAATTCTCGCTGAATGGTGGTTTTTAAGCTCTCACAATGATTTTTTCTGCGCCGGTAATCGGTGCTATCCATCTGAAAAATAAATATTATACAAAGGAGGTGCCCCATGTCATCCGTAGGCGTCGGTCTAATGGGTTTTGGCAGGATCGGAAGAAATCTTTTCCGTATTCTCTACCAAAGCGAAGCCGTTCGATTGGCGGCGATCAGCGATATCGCCGACCATAAAGCACTCGAATATCTGCTTCGGTTCGATACTATATTGGGACAATTTCCTGATGAAGTAAGCATCAAGGATGGACACCTGTACGTGGCCGGCCGGCAGATCCCAATGCTATCCGAGAAAGAACCCGGGGATGTACCCTGGGGAGATTTAGGGGTTGATGTGGTCATCGAGGCCACGGCCCGTAAATGGCCACGCATGAAACTGGAACAGCATCTTGCCCGCGGCGCCAAGCGGGTCATTTTGTGCGCACCACCCCAGGAACAGCCGGATATCACCGTAGTCATGGGAGTCAATGATGAGCAGTTAACACCTGAACACCGGGTCGTTTCCAATGGATCGTGTACCGCTCACTGCGCAGCGCCCATTGTCAAAGTGTTGCACGAAGCCTTCGGAATTCGGCGGGCATTTTTGAGTACGGTTCACGCCTACACCAACCAGCAGCGGCTGGCCGATGTCCCCTCTGAGGATAAACGTCGAGGTCGTGCGGCAGCCGAAAATATCATTCCACAAGAAACAGAAGCCGCGTTGATGGTATCAAAGCTCATACCGGAAATGGAAGGGCGGATCAGCGGTGGATCAATGAATGTCCCGGTACCCAATGGATCAGTGGTAGACCTGGTCTGCTGGCACGAAAAGCCGGCGACAAAAGTGGCGATCAACGAGGTGGTACGCACAGCGGCTTCTACAGATAAATGGCGGAAAATCATTGAATACGAGAATGAACCGATAGTTTCCAGCGATATCATTCGCAGTCCTTATTCGACTACATTTGACAGCCTGGCAACAATGGTGATGGGCGAGCATGTGTCAAAAACCCTATCATGGTACGACAATGGTTGGGGATACGCCCACCGGGTGGTCGATCTTATTAACCGGTTCACCGAAATGGAAAAGGAGGCGGCATAATGGCAACGCGTGTTGGAATAAACGGCTTCGGCCGGATTGGCCGCAGCGTCTTTCGTATCTTAAGTGAGCGTGACGATATCAATGTCGTGTGTATCAATGATCTTTTCGATAATGAGCAGCTTGCCTATCTTCTCAAATACGATACGGTGATGGGTATTTTTAAAAAAGAGGTCAAGGCAACCGACGAGGCCTTGTATGTTGGCGATGATAAGGTGGTGATGACCGAGCATCGCGATCCGGCCGCCATACCCTGGAATGATTTGGGGATTGATGTGGTCATCGAATCCACCGGCGTATTTCGTGAGCGGGCACCGCTGGAAAAGCACCTGATCGGTGGTGCCAAAAAAGTGCTCCTCACCGTGCCGGCCAAAGAGGAAATTGATGCGACGATTGTGCTGGGGGTCAATGATGAAGAACTCAAAGCTGAACATCGTATTGTCTCGAATGCATCCTGCACCACCAACTGCCTGGCGCCGATTGCCAAAATCATTGATGATTCGTTCGGCCTCGAAGAAGGATTCATCACTACGGTGCATGCCTATACCAACGATCAGCGATTGGCCGATGTTCCCCACAAAGATTTCAGGCGCAGTCGAGCTGCCGGTGAAAACATCATTCCGACCACGACGGGTGCCGCCCGGGCGGTCGGCAAGGTCCTGCCCCGGCTGAAGGGTAAACTGGATGGTCTGGCGATGCGGGTTCCCGTGCCGGATGGTTCGATTGTGGATCTTGTCTGCCGGTTGGGGAAAAATGTGACCTGCAAAGATGTCAATGGAGCAGTACGGGACGCTGCCGAAGGACCGATGCAACGAGTGCTCGAATACAGTGAAGAGCCCTTGGTCTCCAGTGACATCATCGGTAATCCTCATTCCAGCATCTTTGATGCCATGTCAACCAACTCACTGCAGGATGGATATCTTCGAGTCGTTTCCTGGTATGATAACGAGTGGGGGTATTCAAACCGGGTGGTGGATTTAATTGGGAAGATGGCGACCCTCTGAAGGCGGAAGTCAGAAATAAACATGAAAGGAAAATTATGTTGACACAAACAGACCAAGTAGAATCCATGCGTCAACAGGCCGAGGAAATTTTCAGGGCGGCCTTGAAGGCTGTCGACCCAATTGAGGCCGTTTTGCGATATGTCAAGACAGTGGACGGTGTTCTGCATGTCGGAAAGCAGCGATTCAAGCTTGAAGATTATGATCGTATTCTGGTGGTTGGCGCCGGCAAAGCCGGTGCGCCCATGGCCAGGGCTTTGGAGGACCTGCTGGACGATCGCATATCGGATGGTGTTATTGTGGTCAAGGAAGGTCACGGCCTGCCGCTGAAGCATGTCCGAATACATGAGGCCGGACATCCTGTTCCCGACGAGCGCGGAATACAAGGCGCAGAAGATATCTTGTCTCTGGTCAGTACGGCCGGTGAACGGGACCTCGTATTGTGTGTCATTTCCGGCGGCGGTTCTGCGTTGCTGGTGGCCCCTGCAGAAGGTGTGACGCTGGGAGACAAGCAGGAAGTTACCCGGCTTCTTTTGGCATGTGGTGCAGACATTCACGAAATCAATACGGTTCGCAAACACCTTTCCCGCGCCAAAGGCGGATGGCTGGCCCGCTTTGCCCATCCTGCGACCGTGGTGACGTTGATCCTTTCGGATGTCATCGGCGATGATCTCAATGTGATCGGATCCGGTCCCACGGTACCCGATCCCAGTACTTTTGTGGACGCCGAAGGGGTTTTTAAAAAGTATGATGTCTGGGATCGTGTTCCATCGTCGGTGAAGGACCGCTTTATGGCGGGGTTGAAGGGGGACACCCAGGATACTCCCAAATCGGATGATATTGTCTTCCAACGCTGTTACGCCGAGCTGGTTGGAACCAACATACAGGCTTTGATTGCGGCGAGCAGGGAAGCCGAGCAGCAGGGTTACCGGCCTTTAATCCTTTCCTCTACGGTGGAAGGCGAGGCCCGGGAGGTGGTAAAAGTGCTGACCGCCATCGCAAAAGAGGTTCGCAGTTCGGGAAACCCGTTTCCGCCACCAGCATGTATTTTGTGCGGCGGAGAGACCACCGTGACCCTTCTGGGAGACGGGAAAGGCGGTCGTAACCAAGAATTTGCCCTGGCCGCCGCTCCCCTTATCGATGGTATGGCGGATGTCGTTGTCTTAAGCGGAGGAACCGACGGCACGGATGGACCCACCGATGCTGCCGGAGCTATTGCGGATGGAACCACTGTAAAAAGAGCCAGGGCCATGGGGCTTGATCCCTTAACTTACCTCCGGCGCAGTGATTCCTATCATTTTCTGCAAACTTTAGGAGACCTGATCATCACGGGACCCACCCGCACCAATGTGATGGATGTTTATATGGTGCTTGTGGGAAAAAGGTAAACAACATCGGGCATGGCGCAAAGGGTCGTGAAAGGTTTATAATAGCTTAATTGGTGCAGCCAATTGGCTGAGTTTTATCGAGCAACAGTAGCGCTCTATGCTCTCTGCCCCATGCCCCATGCTATTTTACTGGTTTGGTTTTGGCCAGCCACCTCTCACCTTTTTCATTGCCGATGCGCTGAATTTCGAATCCAAATTGAGAATAATCGGCACCGATGAGGAAATAGTATTTTTCGCCCTTTGCAAATGGTACGGTGAGGGTTGGCTCGGATACACCTATGGAGTGAAATCCGGGTTTGACATAGAAAGAGACGTATTCTCCTGAGCGTAAACGGGCAATGATGGATTCATCCAGGGCCACCTTCAGCGAAACTCCCCAGCCCATGAGATTGTTATCCCGGATGACAAACACCTGTGCAGCCTCTGTCGTATCGGCGATGCTTGGAAATTGATCGGTTTTGCCATGGGCACAGGCGAGCAGGAGTAAGGTGAGCATGCCCAGGGTAACAATGTTTTTCATAGGTTACTTTTTTCCCTTAATTTGATTTTCTGCAATATTTTTAATGGCTTTTGCGATTTCGCGGCTCAAGTCTGCCAGTGTTTGACTCTCGGCAGCGATCAACGCCTCCATGCTGTCATCCCTTGTAGATTGGCTGAGGACTGAATGGCTTTCAAAAAGCATGTTCTTTCTTTGTTTATCTAAAATTCCCCAACGGGCTCTCAGATCTGCACGTTCACCCGGCATGCCGTCAAAGCGGGTGACATTGACCGTCACGTTAAAATCAAACGACATGGCCCGGGTGCCAGGGAAAATGCCGACCCTGTCAGTGTTCAGCAGCAAGGATAAGTTTTCTGCCAGAACCCTGCTGAAATTTTCCTGCAACGGACCGGCCCATTGAGAGAAATCAGCCAGGCGGATTTGATTCTGGCTGTCCCGAATGACGATATCCGCCCGATCGAGGTACAAAGCCATTCTGATCGGACCTACCAGAATTCCAGTATCGCGTAAATCTGCAACCGGCTGGGTTTCGGTTTCTTCGCTATACAGGGAATTGAGTACATAACTTTTGGTTGGCTGCTGGGTGCCTGATCCCAATATTGTGCAACCCTGCACCATTAACCATATTGCGATGAGAAATACACCTGACAGACCAAAGCGTTCACTACTCATTTTTGACCTTCCCTTCTCAGTTTGCCACGAATTAAGGCGTCGGGATTTCGTTCGAGATAATCGGCGAAATTTCTTAAAGAGCGGGCCATAAGTGTAATTTCCCGCAGAAAAATATCTATCTGATAGCGAAATTCTGAATTTTCCGATACCATTCCATCCACTTCTTCAATTGCGATTTCAGCGGTATTCAGTGCATCCCGCAGAGTTTTGGTGGTTTTTGCCAGGTCGGCTTGAATCGGCCGGACCCGCTTGTTGACATTGTTTACCAGCTTGCGGGCATCATCCGAGGTTTTCTTGATACTGCCGGCTAGAGGGGTGACCTGGTTGTCGACATTTTGCAGCATTGCCTGGGCATCTTTGAGGGTTTGTTCGACATCCGCAAACAACGGGTCGATCTTTGCGTCTACCCGGCGCACCAGGTTGCGGGCATCTCTCATTGTCTGTTTAAAATAGTGAAGGCTTTTACCGAATTCCTCGGATGTCACGAATCCTTCGATACCTTTCAATGAATTTTGCAGACTTTCGGCCAGCTCGCCGATGGGGACTTCTTCTATGGTCTTTCCAATTTCTTGCTGAAAAGTTTGAATCGTCGGGACTTCCCTAATGTCCTTGCCGAGATCGATGCCCTGATCTCCCAGCAGCCTTACCGGAGTATCTGGATAATAATCGATATTGATCTGCTGCTGGCCGGTGACAAAGCTCTGCATATCCATCCTGGCTCTCAGTCCCATTTTTATCAGAGCATCCCACTGCTTATCTTCGTCGGTATCAATCGCAGGGCCAATGCTGTGAATGCTATCCGGGATTACTTTGAAAATTACCGGGATTTCAATGGACATATCTTTACGCATGGAATAGAGCCTCAATTGGGTCACCTCGCCAATTTTAACCCCTCTGAACACCACCGGGGCTCCTACTCTCAAACCTTTGACCGATCCCTGGAAATATGCCACAAATAATTCCGATTCTGTGAAAAATCTGCCGGAACCGATAACGATAATCGCAGCCACCCCTAGCACCACCGCCCCCACCACAAACGCACCAATCGCCGTTTTGCTTGCCTGTTTGCTCATAAGTTTTTGACCCTTTTGAATAGTCCTATGTTAAACATTAAATGCAGCTTAACGGATAAAATATGGATCGACTCTTTTTTTATTGGTTGATTGGTTGAATTGTTGATACTTGAGTGGATTATATCCATTTAAATCCTGTCAACCTAATCAACTCTTTCTGCTATCGGCTTTAAACTATGTGCTCTGCTATCTGCTCTGCCTAATACGCTATGATTGTCCGCCTTCAAATTCCAATTCCAACTTCCGCATTCCCACTTCCCAATTCAAGCTATCCTTCCCCTCTGGTCAAAAATTTATGAACCGTCGGATTTTTCGATTCGGCCAGCAATTTTTTGGGATCACCCTGGGCAATCATTGTTTTTGCTTCAGGATCCAGAAACACCGAGTTGTTGCCGATAGCGAAGATGCTGGCCAGTTCGTGGGTGACGATGACCACCGTTGCACCCAGGCTTTCGCTGAGTTCTAAAATCAGATCGTCCAGCAGACGTGCACTGATGGGATCCAGTCCTGCGGACGGCTCGTCAAAAAACACGATCTCGGGGTCCAAAGCAATGGCCCGTGCCAGACCGACCCGCTTTTGCATACCACCGCTAATTTCGGACGGATAGTAATCATCAAATCCCGCCAGGCCAACCAGAGAAAGCTTCAGAGACACAATTTCGCGGATTTGACTCGGACCCAAATCCGTGTATTGCTGCAGCGGGAGCGCAATGTTTTCCGCCAGGGTCATGGAGCTGAACAAGGCACCGCTCTGGTATGATATGCCAATTTTTCGCATGAAACGGTCTCTGCCTGCCGGTTCGGTATCCCAAAAGCTGACACCATTATAGAAAACCTGCCCCTTGGCTGGCGCTTTCAATCCGACCATATGCCGCATCAGGGTACTTTTACCGCATCCGCTGCCGCCCATAATGATAAAAATATCACCGTGGTTGATGGTAAAAGTGAGGTCCCGTTGGACAACAAAGCTTCCGTAGGCCATGGTAAGGTCTTTGACGGTGATATGGGCCTGCTTGTTTTTTTTATTTTCCGGCATAATCAATTTTTTCAAGTTCGATGATATCAGCTATGCCACCCCAGGGTTTGGGTTTCTGGAGTTAGGTTTTTTGAATTTAACGAGCTGAAACCTGAACACTGACACCTGAAACCGATTAAATCCTGATACTTATTCAAAGAACCTCTAACCTGTGACCCCTGGACCTTAAACCCCAATCACATTGCACACCACTGTGATAATTCCGGTGGCCACGATGATGGCGACAATCGAGGTGACGACCGCCGAGGTTGTCGCCTCTCCCACCGCCGAAGCACTTCGTCCGCATTGGATCCCTCTGAGACAGCCGGCGAGGGCCACCAATACTCCGAAAACGGTGGCATGGATAATTCCGATAAAAAAGTAGCTCAACTTCAGGGCTGCCTTTGTTTGATTGATATACTGCAACAGACCGATATCGAGTGCTCCGACGCCAACGATCAGTCCGCCAATGATTGCCATCAAATCCGCGTAAATGCATAGCAGCGGCATCATTAAAACAAGGGCTAACATGCGCGGCAGTACCAAAAATTCCATGGGAGACACGCCCATGGTTTTTAAGGCGTCGATTTCTTCATTGCCTTGCATGGTTCCGAGCTGGGCGGCAAATGCGGCACCCGTGCGGCCCGCCATCACAATTCCAACCATGACGGCTCCCATCACGCGCACCATAGCGATGCCTACCAAATCGGCCACATAAATTTGGGCGCCGAACATCATCAGTTGGACAGCGCCTACGAAGGCCAGTATCAGACCCACCAGCAGGCTGATCAGAGTGACAATGGGCAAAGCATCGGCGCCGCATTGCTGAATGAACAGGGCCAGATCACTGGGGCGAAAATTGGCCTTTCCCAAAAGCAATCTGAAAAATGCGATGGATGCTTCACCGAGAAAGGCCAACAATTCAATGACGGACTGCCACATATCAATGGCCGATGCCCCGATCCTGGAGAAAAAAGGCTCACGTTCGGCTTCTTTGCGCGCTCCTTTTCTTTCTGGTACGGCTGTGGCCAGGTCAATTAATTTGCCGACACCTTCCGGCAATCCCGCTTTGTCAAAAATGATATTATGTTTTGAGCAATAATCGTGTAGGCTCAATAAGAAGGTCAGCAGACCACTGTCCCAGCCGGTCAATTTTTCTGAGGCAAAACCGACCCGCCGAATATTGCCTGAGGTTTCTATCTGCCGCTGAACAGTCTCAGCTGATGGAAAATGCGCTCCCATTTTCCAGCTACCCTTGAGACGAAGACGCAGCGTGTCTTTGGCCTGGCGATCAGAGCTGATTTCACCGGTTTGGGGCTTATCTTTTTTATTTGTTTGAGAAATTTTATCCTCGGGCATCTGGCGCTCAACTCGCTATTTTTAACGCACCTTCTTTTGCATTGAATCCAGATATTGATCCAGCTCCTGGATACTGGCAAAAACCTCTAAAGTTGGGATCGCTTTAAGAATATCAAATACTTTTTTAATTTGAGGCTGAAGTTTCATAAAAACAATCCTGCCATTGGTCGCTTTCATGGCTTTTTTGGTTTTCAGCAGTACCCGAATACCCGTGCTGCTGATGTAGTCGGTGTATTCCATATCGAAAATGATAACATCCGGCGGATTTTTTAAAATCTCCTCGACCTTTGCTTCCAGCATACCGTAATTATTGGCATTAATAGAGCCGATGGGTGAGACAACCACAACCCCCGGTTGTTTTGTATTGGATTTGACTTTCAGTGTCATGCAGCCTCCTTAACCTGTTCCAAACCATTTTCTGAAAAGTCCACGCAGTGAAAGATGCCCTGTGATAAATTCATTTTCGGGCGGGTGGGTCGTCCTGTCTTCTGGCCACCATTCCACCGGGTCAAATTTACAGGGTAGAAGCTTTTCGAATGCCGGGAACAGCTGCTGTTCAACCAGAACCTTTTCGCGGCCCTTGATTTTACGGAAATAGACCGTGATTTCCTCTATATACCACCCTTTGCTGTTCTCCAGCGAATCCAGGTCAACCTTGACCATCCTTTCGAAGCCTTTATCCAAAAGTGGTCTTAGGGTTTCTTCGGTGAGATTAGCGCACAACCGTTGATAATCCTCCAAAAGCTTTTCATCCTGTCCCCTATCTACTATAAAAGTCAACGTTAAATAGCCGCCGCCATACGGCCGGTTATAGGAAGAAATCTTAACGACCCCCTCTTTTGTTCGTTTTTCCTTTTCGGGATTTATAACGAAGCCGACAAAAGCGACCATCCTCTCGTTGGCCTTTACGGTCAGATAACTTTTTCTGGCGTCAAATTCCTGGGTCATGACAATTTTCCTTAAGATGGCCCCAGTTTAAGAAAAACCGAATAGATCTAAAAGGATACATTTTGTTCTTTACTTTAACCTTTATACGGTTGTAACTCTCAACCTGTACCTCGCCACCCAGATTTACCAATCCGGCCGGTTAAACAAAGCATTTACCTCCTGAGACGGTGGATATTCCGCTTTTTGTGGGGTCAACATGCCCCCCCAGTTGGTTCGTTGCTCCATTTCTTCCTTGACTTTCGCGGATACGAAATCCTGACCCTCGCGAATACCCCATCCGCCGCCGATCGACCGGTATATTTCCACCAGATTTTGACCCACCGATCCGGCCGTAAAAACCAAATTGTCTTGTTGCGCCGTCAAATCCCGTTGGGTGTCCAGCACGCGCTGATAGTCCACCAAGCCTTCTCGATATTGAATCAGCGATAGATCCACCGATCGTTTGGAGGATTTGACCGCGTCTGCCAGGAAAAATACCGATTCCTGGGATCGCAGAAATGAGACCATGGCGTCTTCGACCTCCTGGGCAGCCCGGATAACCGTATTGTCGTAGTTGACCGCCAACTCCTGAAACCGGGCATCTTCCACGCGAACCTGATTGGTAATCCGCCCATAATTTAAGATATCCCAGTTAAAGCCGGCACCGGTGCTATAGGTGATACTGTTTTTTTTGAATAGATCGCTGAATTCGGAATTGTTAGAGCTGACACCGGTATGGTCGCTGGCTTGAAAACCCAGGGTGCCGAACAAAGAAAAATGGGGGAAAAGGTCGGCCTTGGCAAAACCGATCTGAGCACTCTGGGCGGCCAGTTGACGCTCGGCGAATCGAATATCCGGCCGCCTGCGCAGCAATTCGGCCGGGATGCCCACCGCCACTTCGGCCGGTACTTGCGGTATCAGCCCGGGACCCCCCAGCATGGCGTCGATTTCCCCGGGCAGCTTGCCCAGCAAAATGGCCAGGGCATTTTTGGCCTGGCGAATATCGGATTCAAAACCGGGAATCGTCGATTCGGTGGATCGTAAAAGTGCCCTGGCCTGGGTGACATCCAGCTCCGTGACCGCACCGGCTTTAAACCTGACTTCAGCGATCTCCAGGGATCTTTTCTGGATCACGACATTTTGACGGGCAACTTCCAGGCGCTCCTCACTGGTTCGCAGCAAGATATAGGTGCGGGCCACATCGGCCGTCAAAGACACC
>JAAUYD010046229.1_pt1 | contig 26513 bp, 20 predicted proteins | sample 7278101 | NCBI WGS metagenome assembly JAAUYD01 (sample SAMN14350128, study PRJNA611818) | marine sediment metagenome | isolation source: surface marine sediment (0.6m) | place: French Polynesia: Moorea | collected 2018-08
CCTCACGCGGGACCTGTCTCCGGACTTCGCGCGCGCGACCTTCCTCGACACGCTCGACCTGCTCTCGCTGACCCACCCCGACGCGCCGGACCTGCGGCTCGAGTCGTTCACGCGGATGATGTTCGAGACCGAGGAGCGCCACCGCGCGCTGTCGGACGCGCTCGACACGACCCGGGTCGTCTCGGCCGCGGGCCGCGGTGCCCGTCGCGGCGAGCTGCGCTTCGTCACCGCCCGCCGGGCCCTCGAGTCGTACGCCCACGAGTCGCCCTGGCTCGAGCTCCTGGCCAAGCCCGAGGCCGAGGTGGCGCCCGATCCGGTCGAGCAGGGCGCCTTCATCGCGGTCGGGCACAGCGACGAGCCGCCCGTCCCCTTCCACGAGGACGCGATCGCAGAGGTGCTGCGCGACGAGTCGCGCGGTCGCCGGCACTTCCCGGGCTACCGGGTGCGCGAGCAGCAGATCCAGCTGGCCCGCCGCTTCGCGCGCAACCTCGCCGACGAGGAGGTGCTGCTGCTCGAAGGCGGAACGGGGGTGGGGAAGTCGCTGGCGTATCTCGCGGCGCTGATCCCCTTCGCCATGGAGCGCGAGGCGGCCGGCGAGTCGGGGCCGCTCGTGGTATCGACGCGCACGAAGCTGCTCCAGGACCAGCTCCTCTACAACGACATCGGCGCGGCGGCGCGCTTCCTCGGCTACCCGGAGCTGCGCGCCGCCTCGATCAAGGGGCGCGCCAACTACGCCTGTGCGCGCCGGCTCTCCGGCGCGCTCGCCGAGGGACGCGAGCAGAGCATCTTCGCCGAGGACCGGATGGCCTACGCCGTGCTCGAGACCTGCGCGCGGACGCGGCCCCACGGCGAGATCGGGAACGTCCCCGCCGCGTTGATCCGGCGCTACCCGCCGCTGCGCGGCCTCCTGCGTCGCGCGGTGGCCGCACGCGCGGAGCAATGCACCCGCGAGCAGTGCGTGCGCAATCGCGACTGCCCCCTCGGCCGCAAGCGCCAGGCCCTGGGCGAAGCCCACCTGATCGTCGCCAACCACGATCTGCTCTTGCGCTGGCCGCCGGACTATCCGCCCTTCGAGCACGTGGTGGCCGACGAGGCCCACGAGCTCGGCGACGTGGCCGACGAGGTCTACGCCCAGGAGGTGCGGCCCGACCTCGTGATCGAGCGCTTCGACGAGATCTTCGGTCGACCGGCCGGGCCGCGGCGTCGCCGGGGCGAGTCGCTGCTCAGCGCGGAGCAGCGCAAGGGGCTCGAGTCCGACGCGCGCGCCTGGCGCCGCGACCTGCAGCAGGACCTCACCGCCCTCGGGCGCTGCCTGCGCGAGGAGGCGGGAGACTTCGGCGAGGTGCAGATCCCGGGCGGCCCGCAGCGCGCCGACGGGCGCGGCGGCCGCGAGCCGATCCGGCGGCCCGCCTTCGATCAGGCGGCGGGCGTCGGGAGCCGCGTCGCCGACCGACTCGAGCTCATCGCCGACCGCATCCCCGCCGCCGACGAGAGCGCGCCGGCGCTCCAGCGCGCGGTGGCCGATCTCCTCGAGGCGGCGAGCGGCCTGCGACTGGCCTTCGAGGATCCGCCGGATGCGGTCGCTGCCTTCGAGGGGGTGCTGCCGCCCTACGACCGCTGGCGGCTCGTCGTGCGTCCCGTCTCGCCTGCCGAGCCCTTCCACGCGGGCTTCCTGCAGGATCTGCGCTCCTTCGCCGGGGTGTCGGCGAGCCTCTTCGTCGGCGGCGACGCCTTTGCGTCGCTCGGAGATCTCGAGCTCGAGGAGCGCGCCGGCGAGCGCCTCCAGCGCGACCGCGTCGAGAGCCCGTTCCCGTACCGTGAGCACATGCGCGTGGTGGGCCTGCGCGGGAGCGACGACCCGGTGCGCCAGACGGCCGACGTGCTCGAGCTCCTGGCGCGCCAGCTCGGCGGCCGCACCCTCGGGCTCTTCACCAGCCTGCGCCGCATGAACGCGGTGGCGGACGAGCTGGCCCTGCGCCTGCGCGACGAGGGCATCGACGTGCTCACGCCGCGCCGGGCCGCGGACGATCCCGCCGCCCTCGTGACGCGCTTCACGCGCGGCGCCGCCGTGCTGCTCGGGGCGCGGCGCTTCTGGCAGGGCGTGGACATCCCCGGCGACGCCCTGCAGGCCGTGGTGATCGAGAAGCTCCCCTTCGAGGTGCCGACGGAGCTGCGAAGGCGGCGCGACGACCGGCTCGAGGCGGCCGGGACCAATCCCTTCCAGCGCGTCTCCATGGGTCGCATGCTGCTGAACCTGAAGCAGATGGTGGGGCGTCTGATCCGCTCCGAGGACGATCGCGGCATCGCGGTGATCGTCGACAGCCGACCCGACAAGTTCTACTTCCGGCGCCTCGCCGAGGCGCTACCCCCTGGTTCGCGACCCATCGTGGCCCAGGTGGAGGATCTGCCCCGCCTGCTCCGCGAGGTGGGCATCGAGACGGCGCCGGACGAGCCGGGCTGAGCAGGCCGCGCCGAGCCCCCGGCCGCGCGAGCGAGGAGACGAGCATGACGACCATGACGAGTCTGGCGGGACGCATCGCCGTGGTGACCGGCGCCGGCACCGGCATCGGCCGGGCCGTGGCACAGCGGCTCGCCTCCGAGGGTGCGGCCGTCGCACTCCTCGGTCGCACCGTCTCGGCGCTCGAAGAGACGGCCGACGGCTGCACCGAGAAGACTCTGGTGCAGCCCGTCGACGTGGTCGACCGCGCGGCGGTGGACGCGGCCTTCGCCCAGGTGGCCGAGCGCCTCGGCGCCCCCTCCATCCTCGTCGCCAATGCGGGGATCGGCGGGCCCGACGTGCTCGACGGCGAGGACCGCTGGGACGCCATCGTGCGCACCAACCTCGACGGGGCGTACTTCTGCATGCGCGCCTTCGAGTCGGTGATGGGCGAGGCCCAGGCCGACGCCTATCGCCACGCCGTCGTGATCTCGTCGTGCGTCGCACGCTTCGGCGTGCCGGGCATCGCGGCCTACAGCGCGGCCAAGGCGGGCCAGCTCGGCCTGGTGCGATCGATGGCGGCCGAGTGGGCGCCGGCCCGCGTGCTGGTCAACGCCATCTGCCCGGGCTGGGTCGACACCCAGATGGCCGTCGATCGCATGCAGGAGATGGCCGACGAGATGCAGCGCCCCTACGAGGAGGTGCGCGCCGAGCTGCTCTCCCAGGTGCCCCTCGACCGCATCAGCGAGCCGGGGGAGATCGCCGGCCTGGTCGCATTCCTGTGCAGCGCCGATGGCGTGGCCTTCACGGGCCAGAGCTTCGACCCGAACAACGGCGCCTGGATGGGCTGAGCCGGGCCCAACCGGCTCCGTTCCACGCGACTTCTCGATCGCGGAGGAGGCGCGAGAGCGCGCCTTGACGCGCCCATTCCCTGTCAAGCGTCTGGAATAGCTGGAGTTTTTCGCCCCGAGTCATTCTCGTGACGCATTGCGCCAGGGCGTTGACAGCGCGTGACTCTTGGTCATCTTTCCCGCACCAAAAGATGACTCGTGGTCACTGACTCTGAGTCACCGTCAGTTTCGAGGGGGACTGAGAGTTGTCGACCGATCCCGAGCTGCGTCCGGCCGTCCAGCCGGCGGCCCGATTCGAGGACCAGCGATTCGACGAGAACGATTGGGCCGTGGTGCTCGGAGGCTCGAGCGGGTTCGGCCTGGCCACCGCGCGCAAGCTCGCCGCCCACGGCATGAACCTCTGTCTGGTGCATCGCGACCGGCGCTCGGTCGCGCGTCAAGTCGAGCCCGAGTTCGAGAAGCTCCGCTCGGCGGGCATCGTGGTGCAGACGCACAACGTCGATGCCCTGTCGGCCGAGGGCCGCGAGAGCGTGCTCGACGCCCTCGAGGAGCGACTGGGCGAGAGCGGTCGCGTGAAGGTGCTGCTTCACTCGGTCGCCTTCGGGAACCTGAAGCTGCTGGCACCCGAGGCGCCGCTTCGCGACGAGGCGGCGCCCGCCCTCGCCGACGCACTGGGCATCCCGGTCGAAGACCTGCGCGCCGCGGCCGATCGGCTCTTCGGTGAGGGCCACGACGCACTCGACGGTCTCGCCACGCCGCCGAGCTACGCGCCGCGCCTGCTCGAGGCGGAGGACTTCGCGCGCACCATCCACGCCATGGGAACGAGCCTGGTCGACTGGGTGCAGGACCTGCACGCGCGCGGGATGTTCGCCGACGACGCACGCACCTTCGGCCTCACCAGCGAGGGCAACGCACTGGCCTGGAAGGGCTACGCCGCGGTCTCGGCTGCGAAGGTCGCCCTCGAAGCGGCCGCGCGATCGATCGCCGCGGAGTTCGGCCCCCACGGCATCCGCTGCAACGTGCTGCAGCCGGGCGTGACGAGGACGCCGGCTCTCGCCGCGATCCCCGGCAGCGACCGCCTCGTGGCCGGCGCGCGTCGGCGCAACCCGCTGGGGCGGCTCACCACGCCCGAGGACGTCGCGGGCATGGTCTTCCTGCTCTCGCGTCCGGAGGCGGCCTGGGTGAACGGATCCGTGATCCGCGTCGACGGCGGCGAGCACGTCTCGGGAGTGAGCGCTTGAGCCTGCAGCTCCTCTCCCTGGGCCACGCCCATCCCGAGACCGAGATCAGCAACGCCTTCCTGGAGTCGCTCGACATCGGCACCTCGGACGCGTGGATCCTCGAGCGCGTGGGCATCCGCTCGCGCCGCAGCGTGCTGCCCCTCGACTACCTGCGCGAGACGCGCAATCGCGACGTGCGCGCGGCTCCCGAGGCCGCGGCCGAGGACAACGGTGCCCTCGGCGCACGGGCGGCCCGCATGGCCCTCGAGCGCGCGGGGCTCGCGCCGTCCGACATCGGCCTCGTCGTCGCCGGGGGGTCCGCGCCGAGCTCGCTCACGCCGGCCGACGCCTGCACCATCGCCGCGGAGCTCGGCATCGAGGCACCGGCCTTCGACGTGAGCTCGGCGTGCACCTCGTTCCTGGTGCAGCTCGACGTGCTCTCCCGCATGGCGCCGACCCTGCCCGACGCCGTGCTCGTGGTCGGCGTCGACACGCTGACCACCACCACGAGCTACGACGACCGCGCAGCGGCCGTGCTGTGGGGTGACGGGGCGGCGGCGGCCGTCGTCTCGCCGCGGCTGCGCGGCCGCGCCCGCGTGCTCTCGACCGAGGTCTGCTCGAGCCCGGCGGGCGCCGACAAGGTGCGCGTCCCACGCACGGGCCACTTCTCCCAGGACGGACGCGCGGTGCAGATGTTCGCGATCCGCAAGACGGCCGAGGGCTTCGAGCGCCTGCGCGAGGCCCACGCGGCGCCCGAGCGGAGCCTCCATCTCGTCGCCCATCAGGCGAACCTGCGCATGCTCGAGGCCGTCTGCCGCAAGTGCGAGATCGATCCCGCGCTGCATCACTCGAACGTGGCGTTGTTCGGCAACACCGGCGCACCGGGCTCGGCCTCGGTGGTGTCCCAGGCGTTCGAGAAGTGGACGCCGCGCGACGACGTGGCGCTGATCGGCGTCGGCGGAGGCCTCACCTGGGCGAGCCTGCTGCTGCGCTTCGAGGAGTCGGCATGAGCGAGACCCAGGTCGCACTCGTCACCGGAGCGGGGCGAGGAATCGGTGCCGCGTGCGCCCGTGCCCTCGGGGCCGAGGGGTTCCAGGTCGCCGTCCACTACCGCGGCAGCGCCGCCGCCGCCGAGGAGGTCGCGGCCAAGCTGCCCGATGCGTTCGCCATCGGTGCCGACCTCGCGGACTCCGAGGCCGTCGAAGGGCTCGTCGCGGAGCTCAAGGAGCGCTGCGGGCGCGTCGACGTGCTGGTGAACAACGCGGGCGTGAACAAGAACGCGCTCGTCGCCTCGATGAAGCTCGAGGACTACGACGCCGTCGCGGGGCTGACCCGAGGCACCTGGTACCTCACCAAGCTCGTGCTCCGGCGCTTCATGCTGCGCCAGAAGAGCGGGCGCATCATCAATCTGTCGAGCGTGGTGGGCCACACCGGAAATCCCGGCCAGTCGGCCTACACCATGGCGAAGGCCGGGCTCGACGCCTTCACCAAGTCGCTCTCCCAGGAGCTCGCGGGGCGTCCGATCCTGGTCAACTCCGTGGCACCCGGGTTCATCGAGACGGACATGACGGCCGAGCTCCCCGAGGCGGCGCGCGAGGCGATCCTCGCCCGGGTGCCCCTGGGCCGCATGGGAACGCCCGAGGAGGTGGCGGACGCCGTGCGCTGGCTCGCCACCGGCGCGAGCTACGTGCAGGGCAGCGTGCTCCACGTGAACGGAGGGCTCTTCGGTGGCTAGTCCCCCGACCCCTGCGGAGATCCTCGGCCGGATTCCCCAGCAGGAGCCCTTCCGCTTCGTCGACGAGATCCTCGAGATCGACGCCGACCACGCGGTGGGGGCCTATACCTGGCGCGAGGACCACGACTTCTACCGCGGGCACTTCCCCGGCGAGCCCGTGACGCCCGGAGTGCTCTTGATCGAGTGCATGGCCCAGACCGGCGTCGTGCCCCTGGCCCTGTACCTGGGTGCCGAGTCCGAGAAGCCCGGGCTTCCCTTCTTCACCGATGCCGCGGTCGACTTCTCCGGCGTGGTGCGGCCGGGCACGCGGGTGATCGTGCGTTCGAAGAAGCTCTTCTACCGGCGCGGCAAGCTGCGCGCCGAGTCCGAGATGCGAACCGAGGACGGCGCGCTCGTCTGCTCCGGAACGCTCTCCGGGATGGAGGTCTCCCGATGAGACGTCGCGTGGTCGTGACGGGTCTCGGCGTGGTGGCGCCCAACGCGAACGGCGTCGCCGACTTCGAGCTGGCGCTTCGCAAGGGCCGTTCGGGCATCCGCCATCAGCCGGGCATGGCCGAGCACGCGCTCGCGTGCCAGGTCGCCGGCGTGCCCCAGGGCGTGGACGAGCTGTGCCAGGCGAGCTTCGCCGAGGACGAGCTGCTGGCCATGAACTCGTCCCATCGGCACGCGGCGCTCGCCGCCCTCGAGGCCTGGACCGACGCGGGCCTCGAACGGCCGGATCCCGACGACGACCGGGTCGACTGGGAGGCCGGGGCCATCCTCGGGACGGGGATCGGCGGCATGGACACCATCGTCGAGCGCGTCGTGCCCCTCGTCTCCGCGGGGAAGGCGCGGAGGCTCGGCAGCACCGCCGTCGAGCAGGTGATGGCGAGCGGCGTCTCGGCGCGGCTCTCCGGCCTCTTTGCCCTCGGCAACCTCGTGACCACCAACTCGAGCGCCTGTGCGACGGGCGTCGAGGCCATCGCGCTCGGTGCGGACCGCATCCGCTCCGGCCAGGCCGAGCGCATGCTGTGTGGCGGCTCGGAAGGGGCGAGCGAGTACATCTGGGCGGGCTTCGACTCCATGCGCGTGCTGTGCCGCGGCTTCAACGACGAGCCCGCGCGCGCCTCGCGGCCGATGAGCGCCTCGGCTGGCGGCTTCGTGCCGGCGGCCGGAGCCGGCGTGCTGCTGCTCGAGAGCCTCGAGAGCGCCGCCCAGCGCGGCGCGCGCATCCACGCGGAGCTGGTCGGGGTCGCCTCGACCTGCGGCGGACATCGTGGCGGCGGAAGCATGACGGCACCCAACCCCGAGGGCGTGCGCCGCTGCATCGCCGGAGCCCTCGCCGACGGCGCCGTTTCCGCCGAAGAGATCGGCGCCATCAGCGGCCACCTGACCGCGACGGCGGCGGATCCGAGCGAGGTGCGTGCCTGGGCCGATGCGATCGGGTGTGCGCCCGAGGACCTGCCGCCGATCACCGCGACGAAGTCGCTGATCGGCCACGCCCTCGGCGCGGCCGGCGCGATCGAGGCCGTGGCCTCGGTGGTGATGCTCGAGCACGGCTTCGTGCACGCGTCGCAGAACTGCGAGGACCTGCACCCGGAGCTCGGCGCGTTCGAGTCGAGCATCGTGCGCGAGACGCGACCCATGGAAGCCCCCGTCCTCGTGAAGGCGGGCTTCGGGTTCGGAGACGTGAACGCCGCAGTGGCATTTCGACGGGCCCGACGGGCCTGACGGGCCCGACGGGTCCGAACCAACGACCAGAAGAGCAAGGAGAGAGAACGATGGAGTCTGCACAGATCGGCGAGCGGGTGGCGAAGATCCTGGAGCCCTACGTGAAGGACACCGACGCGTTCGCGAAGCGGTCCGACACCACGAAGATCCTCGACGACCTCAAGGTCAACTCGGCGCGCCTGGTGGACGTCATCCTGGCGTTCGAGGACGAGTTCGACATCGAGATCGCGGACGAAGACGTCGACGACGTCGAGACCCTCGGCGACTGCGTGCGCCTGATCGCGGCCCGTCTCTCGTAGGCTCCGGGCGCGCCGCCCGGCAAAGCCTAGACTTCCGCCTTCTCCCGCGTCCTCCCGACAATGGGATCCACCATGACCGAGCCCCTCGGTCGGGGCGAGCTTCGAGCCCTGGCCATCCAACGCCACGCCTCCGCCGTCCTGGCGCCGCTCTGGGTCACGCTCTGCCTGATCTGGATGCGGAGCCGCGGCTGGAAGCTCGAGGGCGCGGACGAGACCCGCGAGCTGTTCCGACGCCTGCGGCGCGAGTCGTCCCAGCCGATCATGGTGTGTGCGAACCACCTGACCCTGGTGGACTCGTTCCTGATCGCCTGGGCGCTCGGTGATCTCGGGAGCTTCCTCCGCAGGCCGTCCTCGATTCCGTGGAACACACCCGAGACGCGGAACTTCGCCCACGGCTTCTGGCAGCGGGCGCTCGCCTGGATGGCGCGCTGTCTCCCCGTGACCCGCGGCGGCGACCGCAGCGACGTGGCGAAGACGCTGGCGCGCGTGGGCTACGTGCTCGAGCGCGGCGACCCGGTGCTGATGTTTCCCGAGGGCGGACGCAGCCGCAGCGGGCGGGTGGATCCGAAGTCGGGCGCGTGGGGGGTCGGGCGACTGGTTCGCGCCGTCCCCGACTGCCGCGTGCTGTGCCTGTACCTGCGGGGCCACTCCCAGCAGAGCTGGTCGTCCCTGCCGAAGAGGGGCGAGCGCTTTCACGTCTCCGCGGTGACCCTCGAGCCGAAGAGCGATCGCCGGGGGCTGCGCGCCTCGGTCGAGGTCGCGCGCCAGATCACCCGGCGCCTCTCCGAGATGGAGGAGCAGGTGCTCGGCGCCCCGGAGCCGGGCTCGTGACCCGGCCGCTCATCGGAAACGACGTGGTGGATCTGCGCGACCCCGAGGCGCGACCGGGCGCGAGCCATCCGCGCTTCGAGCGGCGCGTCTTCGGAGATCGTGAACGACGTTCGATCGAGGCGTCCGCCTGCCGGGAGCGTTCGCTCTGGGCGCACTGGGCGGCGAAGGAGGCGGCCTTCAAGGCGCTACGCCGCCAGCGCCCGGATCTTCCCTTCCACCCCCGGGGCTTCGAGGTGTCGCTCCGGGGCCGGCTTCGCCCGCGGGTCTCCTCGCTGCTTCGCGGCGACGTCCGCGTGTCGGGGCTCTCGCTCCCCGTCTTCGCCCGGATCGACGCCGAGCGCGTGCACGCCTGGGTCGGAGGCGCCACCCAGGTCGCCGCGGAGCGGATCCGGCCCGGCGCCTGCCCCTCCGAGTCGGCCCGGGCTCTCGCGCTGGCCATGGCCAGGACGCGATTTCCCGGCGAAGCTCTGCGCGTCGAACGCGAAGATCGGATTCCCACCCTGGTGCGGACACCCTTCCGAACGACCGCCGCCTCGAACGACGACGTGGGCTCCGCTCGCGAGCCGGACGTCTGCCGCGTCCCGCTCTCGCTCTCGCATCACGGCCGCTTCGTGGCCTGCGCGATCGGCGCGCTCGAGGCCGCGGCATGAGTGACTCCGGCACGCGGACGCTCCGCCGCGTCGGGATCCTGAATCGCGGCGAGCCCGCCATGCGCTGTCTGCGCACGCTGAAGGCACTGCGGCGCAGGGAGGGCCTCCCGCTCGAAGGCATCGCCTTCCACACGGACGTGGATCGCGACGCCCCCTTCGTGCGCCACGCGGACGCCGCCTTCCGACTCGACGCGCCCGACGGCGACACCGCCGCCTGGCTGGATCACGACGGACTGATCGATGCGCTGCTGCGCGCGCGCTGCGACGCCGTGTGGCCCGGCTGGGGCTTCGTCTCCGAGGATGCGCGCTTCGTCGAGCGGGTCCGCGCGGCCGGCATCGTGTTCCTCGGCCCCTCTCCCGAGGCCATGCGCGGCCTGGGCGACAAGGTGGGCTCGAAGGAGATCGCCGAGGCCGCCGGCGTGCCCGTGATCCCGTGGAGCGGCGGGGTGGTGTCCGACTTCGAGGCGGCGCGCGAGGCCGCCGCCGGGCTCGGGCATCCCCTGGTCGTGAAGGCCGCCGCCGGCGGGGGAGGGCGCGGGATCCGGATGGTCGAGACGTCCGAGGGCCTGGAAGAGGCGTTCCGGTCGGCCGCCTCGGAGGCCCGCACCGCGTTCGGGGACGACCGCCTCTTCCTCGAGCGCCGCATCGACGGCGGGCGCCACGTCGAGGTGCAGATCGTCGCGGACGCCCACGGGAACGTGCACGCTCTCGGCTGCCGCGACTGCTCGGTCCAGCGGCGACACCAGAAGGTGGTCGAGGAGGCGCCGCCGCCGGGGCTCTCCGCGGGATTGCGCGCACGGCTCGAGGAGTCGGCCGTGCAGCTCGCGCGGGCCGTCGACTATCAGGGCGCCGGCACCGTCGAGTTCCTCGTGGCCGGCGACGACTACTACCTGCTCGAGATGAATCCGCGCCTGCAGGTCGAGCACGGCGTCACCGAGGCGCTCACCGGCCTCGATCTCGTCGAGCTGCAGATCCGCATCGGGAGGGGCGAGAGCCTGGCGGATCTCGAGATCCGCGAGTCCGGCGCGGCCATGGAGGTACGGCTGTGTGCCGAGGATCCGGCCGCGGGCTTCCTGCCGGCGCCGGGCCGCGTGGCGCGCTTCGATCCCGCCTTCGGGCCGCGCCTGCGCATCGACACGGGCGTGGTGGCCGGCAGCGTCGTGCCCGCGGCGTTCGACTCGCTGATCGCGAAGATCATCGCCGTCGGCGACACGCGCGAGGCCGCGCGCGCACGTCTCGCGGCCGCGCTCTCCGACACCGAGGTGGTGGTCGAGGGAGGCACCACCAATCGCGGCTACCTGGCCGCGATCCTGGACCACGCGGACTTCCGCGCCGGCGGCGTCGACGTCGCCTGGCTCGACCGCACGCCGGTGGTCGCCGCCGACCCCGAGCGCCAGGCCCTCGCCCTCGTGACCGCCGCAATCCTGCGTTACCAGCAGCGCCGCGCCGCCCAGCGCATCAACTTCTACGCCGACCCGAGCCTGGCCTCGGGCGATCGCATCCCGGTGTCGAGCGGCCTCGACGTCGACCTCGAGCAGGGCGGCCAGCAGGTGCGTCTCCAGGTGCTGGCGCTCGGAGCCTGGCGCTACCGCGTCCGGCTCGACGACCGCGTCGTGCACGTCCGGCTGCGCGAGGAGGACGCACACGCCGCCCGCCTCGAGGCCATGGGGGCCTCCCATCGGGTGCTGCACGACGTGAGCGAGGCCGGCGTCCGCGTCGAGATCGAGGGCGTGCCCTACCGCTTCGGCTTCCAGTCCGCCGGGCAGGTCCGCGCGGCCGCGCCCGCCCTGGTGGTGGCCATCCACGTGCAGCCCGGCGACAGCGTGCGGGCGGGCCAGCGCCTGGGGCTGCTCGAGGCGATGAAGGTCGAGGTCGGCTTCGACGCGCCGATCACCGGCGTGGTCAGCGAGATCCGCGTCTCTCGCGGCCAACAGGTGGCGGCTGGCGAGGTGGTGTTGGTGATCGACGCCGCCGAGAGTCAGACCGACGCCGAGGCGCCGAAGGCACAGGCCCTCGAGCTCCATCAGGAGGCGGATCCCATCGCGGCGCTGTTCCGGCCCGCGGACGAGAACCCCCTCGGCACGCCGGATCTCGCCTCGGCCTGTGGCCTGGGCGAGGACGCGCGGCGCGCGGCCGTGTCGGCCATGCGCGACGAGATCCGCCGGGTGCTGATGGGCTACGACGCGGACCCCGAGCGCACCGAGAGCCTGGCCCGGCTCCTCGATGCGCCGCTCCCCGAGTCGTTGCCCGAGCGCTTCGGCAGCCAGCTCTCGGGCCTGCGCGAGGAGCTCGTGCTCTTCGCCGACGTGGCGAGCCTCTTCGTCCGCTCGCCGGAGACCTCGGTCTCCGGATCGACCGGCCCGTCCAACTACGCGCGTCTGCAGCAGGTGGCGCGCCGCATCCACGCGGCGGGCTCGGGCGTCGACGAGGCGTTCCTCGATCGCGTGCGCTGCGCGCTCGCCCACTACGGCGTCGACAGCCTCGAGCCGAGCGACGCCCTCGAGCGCGCCTTCCTGCGCCTGCTGGCCTCCCAGCGCGTGCCCCAGCGACGCGACCGGCTGGTGGCGTCGCTCTTGCGCCACGTGACCGCGCTCGCGCGGAGCGGGCAGCACCTGGAGGACGCGCGCGCTCTCGAGGCGGCGCTCGGTCGGATCGCGACGCTGCGCGGAACGGTGGGCCACGAGGTCGCCGATGCGGCCATCGAGGCGCGCTACGTGATCTTCGACGGGCCCCAGGCCAGCCATCGCGCCGAGCACGCGAGCAAGGCCCTGGCGAGCTGGCTCGAGGCGGCCGAGGCCGAGCCCACGGCGCCGCCCGATCTCGTGCTGCGGGAGCTGGCCGATGCGCCGGCGCCGGTGTTCGAGCGGGTCGGTCGCTGGCTCGCCGACCCCGACCCGCGGCGCCGCTCGATCGCGCTCTCGGTCCACGTGCGAAGGCTCTATGCGCCCGCGATCCCCTCGCGCGAGGCCGCGGTGCAGGTCGAGGGCGGCTGGATCGAGCGGCTCGATCTGCCCGGCGGACGCACCATCCTGGCCGGCACGTGCGAGGCCGGCAACGAGAAGAACGCGCTCGCGGGCCTGGTCCAGGCGGCCGAGCGCGAGCGCGAGAACCACGAGTGGCCGGCCGCCTTCGCCATCGAGCTCTTCGTGCGGGGCGATCCCGAGGCGGCGACTTCGCTCTCCGACTGCGCCGTGGCCCTCGGTCACGGGCTTCCGTGCGCGCGCTTCACCCGCACCCTGGTGGCGCCCGCCGGCGAGCCGCCCCACCAGACCCTGGTGCCCTCGCCCGAGGGCTACCGGCTGGAGGAGACGCTCCGGGGCGTGCACCCGGCGGCCAGCGAACGGGTCGGCCTGGGACGGCTCGCCGAGTTCGATCTCGAGCTCCTGAGCGCTCGCGACGACGTCTACGGCTTCGCGGCGCGAAGCCGTGCACTGCCCTCGGACGAGCGCATCGTGGTGCTGGCCGAGGTACGGAGCCGGACGCCCGACCTCGGAACCGAGGCGCGGCTCCACGTGCCGGCCTTCGAGCACGTCTTCAACGAGGCGACCCGTACGCTGCGTCTGCAGCTCGGCCTGCGCGACCCGAAGCGGCGGCTGCAGTGGAACCGCATCGCGATCCACGTGATCCCGGACATCGAGCTCCCCCGCGAGACGGTCTCCCAGCTGATCTCGAGGCTGGCGCCGGCCACGCGCAACCTGGGCCTCGAGAAGGTGCTGGTGCGGCTGCACCTGCTCGACCCCGAGGCGCCCGAGCGTCCCGCGCGCGATCTCGAGGTCGTGATCTCGGACGTGAGCGGGCAGAACCTGACGGTCGACTGGCGCGACGCGCGCGACGCGCCGCTCGAGCCGGCCGACGAGAGCGAGCGTCGGGTCGCCGAGGCCCGCCGTCGCCGCCTCGTGTATCCCTACGAGATCATCCGCATGCTCACCGGCGCCGCCGGCCAGAACGCCGTCGGCACGGCGCCGGAGACCGGTGCCGGGATCCCGGCCGGAAGCTTCGAGGAGTACGACCTCGACGAGGACGCGCCCTCGAACCGCCCGCGCAGCGTGGCCGAGCGCTCCTACGGCGGAAACGAGGCGGGCGTCGTGTTCGGCCTGATCCGGACGCCCACCGAGGGGATCCCCGAAGGCATGGAACGCGTGCTGCTGCTGTCGGATCCGACCCGGGGCATGGGCTCCCTCGCCGACGCCGAGTGCGACCGCATCGTGGCCGCCCTCGATCTCGCCGAGGAGCGTGGCGTTCCCGTCGACTGGGTGCCGATCTCGAGCGGCGCCAGGATCGCGCTCGACAGCGGGACCGAGAACCTCGACGCCACCGCCCGTGTGGTGCGCCGCATCGTCGAGTTCACCGGCCGCGGCGGCGTGATCCACGTGATCGTCTCCGGCGTGAACGTGGGCGCCCAGAGCTACTTCGACGCCCTGGCGACGATGGGTCAGACCACCAAGGGCATCCTGATCATGACCGAGGGCGGCTCCATGGTGCTGACCGGGCGAGCGGCCCTCGAGGCTTCGGGGTCGGTCTCGGCCGAGGACGAGATCGCGATCGGTGGGCACGAGCGGGTGATGGGCCCGAACGGCGAGGCCCAGGTGCGCGCACGCGACCTGCGAGAGGCGCTGCGGATCCTCCACGCCCACCACGAGATCACCTACGTGGTGCCCGGCGAGTCCGGGCCGCGCCGTCAGGAGAGCGTCGACCCGATCGACCGCGATCCCTGCCTCGCGCCCGTCGAAGACGCGGCCTGCGGCTTCCGCACCGTGGGCGAGATCTTCGACGACGAGACGAACCCGGCGCGCAAGCGCCCCTTCCCCATGCGTTCGGTGATGGCGGCGGTGGTCGACGAGGACGCGCCGCGCCTCGAGCGCTGGGAGGACTGGGTCGGGGCCGAGACGGCCATCGTGTGGGAGACGCGGCTCGGCGGCCACGCCGTCTCGCTCATCGGGATCGAGAGCCAGGCGATCGCTCGCCAGGGACACCGGCCGGTGGACGGCCCCGCCGAGTGGAACGGCGGAACCCTCTTCCCCGGCTCGTCGAAGAAGGTGGCGCGCGCCCTGCGCTCGGCGAGCGGCAGCCGCCCGGCCGTGGTGCTCGCGAACCTCTCCGGCTTCGACGGCTCCCCCGAGTCGATGCGCAAGCTGCAGCTCGAGTACGGCGCCGAGATCGCGCGGGCCGTGACGGAGTTCCGCGGGCCGATCCTCTTCCTGGTCGTGTCCCGCTACCACGGCGGCGCCTACGTGGTCTTCTCGCGCTCGCTGAACCCGCGCCTGCGCGTGGCGGCACTCACGGGATCCTACGCATCGGTGATCGGAGGCAGCGCGGCCGCGACCGCCGTCTTCGGCCGGGAGGTGAAGGCCCGGGCCGAAGCCGACCCCCGCGTGCGCGAGCTCCGCGCCCGGGCGGCGCGCAGCCGACGCAGCGAGGATCAGGCGGAGCTCGCCCAGAAGCTCGCCGGGGTGACGCTCGAGAAGCAGGCGGAGCTCGCCGCCGAGTTCGACGCCATCCACTCCGTGGAGCGGGCCCGCGACGTCGGGTCCATCGAGACCCTGGTGCCGCCGGCCGAGATGCGCCGCTGGCTGATCGAGAGGCTGGACGAGGGGCCCTGAGGAAGCCCTGCGGAACCCGACAGGAAGCGGCCAGGGGTGCCGATACCAGTTCGGGTGCCGGGTCGCAGGGCTCCCCTGCGACGCCTATCCTCCGAGTTCCCATGAAGCGAAACCGCCGCAAGAGCAAGAGCCGCCGATCCGTTGGATCCGGTGAGATCGCGCCGATCCTGACTCCGGGAGAGCAGGACGCCATGCGCGAGGCGGGGAGCTTCGCGTCGGGCCTGCTCGACATCGTGGCCAGCGAGATCCGCGTGGGCATGACCACGGCGGAGATCGATCGCATCGTGGACGAGGCGACCCGCGCCCGCGGCGCGCGCAGCGCCCCCCACGGCTACGGCGGCCGCTTCGGCGGGACGCCGCCCTTCCCGGGCCACTGCTGTACCTCGGTGAACGACGTGGTCTGCCACGGCATTCCGGACGAGGGCCACGTGCTCCGTGACGGCGACATGGTGAACGTGGACGTCACCCCGGTGGTCGACGGCTTCCACGGCGACACCTCGCGCACGTTCCTGATCGGCGACGTGGCCCCGAAGGCGCGTCGCCTGGCCGCCGACACCTGGCACGCCATGTGGCTCGGCATCCGCGCCATCAAGCCCGGCGCGCGCACGGGCGACATCGGCCACGCCATCCAGTCCTTCGCCGAGGCCCAGGGCTACTCGGTGGTTCGCGAGTTCACCGGACACGGGCTCGGCCGCGAGTTCCACACGGCGCCGACCATCCTCCACTACGGGACGCCCGGCTCGGGCGACGAGCTGCGCCCCGGGATGGCCTTCACCGTCGAGCCGATGATCAACCTCGGCCACTGGAAGACCGAGATCCAGGACGACGGCTGGACGGCGCTCACGAGCGACGGCAGCCTCTCGGCCCAGTGGGAGCACTCCTGCCTGGTGACCGAGGACGGGGTCGAGGTGCTGACCCTGGGCAAGGACGAGCAGCCTCCGGCCTGAGGGCTCGCCTAACAGCGGCTTCGCCCGCACCGTCCTTCGCTTGCGATGGAGCGCTCTCCCGCTCGCTCTGCTAGTCGTTGGAAGGGGAGGGCGCAGCCTTGGCGGCATCCATCCGGTATCGCGAGCTCGGCGACTACAAGTACCAGCTCATGGAGCGCTACGTCCACGAGACGGGCTGGGAGCTCCCGGAGCGGGTGGTGAGCCCCGGCGGCTGGGTCTCGCTCACGCGGAGCGGGCGCCTCACCCTGAAGAAGGGCTACGCATGGGACGGCCCGAGCGGCCCGACCATCGACACGAAGGACTTCCTGCGCGGCTCGCTGGTCCACGATGCCTGCTACCAGCTCATGCGCGAGCGGCTCCTCCCGGGGCGACGGCGCAAGCCGGCGGACGTGCTCTTGTGGCTGATCTGCCTCGAGGACGGGATGCCCAAGCCGCGGGCCGACTACGTCTACCACGCGGTGCGCGTCTTCGGGGGGAGGGCGGCGCGCCCGCCCCGGAGGCCTCGGAGCCAGATCCTGGTCGCTCCCTGAGTCGACCGGATCAGGCCTCGGTGCCCCGCCGACGCGAGGCCTAGGCGCCCCGGCGCCGCGAGGCCTAGGCGCCTCGGCGCCGCGAGGCATAGGGCCGGGGCTCGCCCTCGGGCTGGGTGCGCCAGCGTCGGTGGCTCCAGGTCCACTGCTCGGGCGCCTCGCGGATGGCCGCCTCGATCACGCGGGTCACCCGGGCCACGTTCTCGCGGATGGCCTCGGGGTCGGATGCCGCCTCCTTGCCGCGGAGCAGGTCGAGGGGCGGGCTCACGCGGACCAGGTGGTGCCGGCCGTCGGGCTTGCGGAACAGGAAGGCCGTCATCACCGGCGCGCCCGTGCGCATGGCGATGCGGATCGGCCCGCTGCGCGTGCAGGCGAGCCGGCCGAAGAAGGGGACGAAGACGCCCTCGTTGCGCGGCGTGTTCTGGTCGAGGGGTGCCACCAGCAGTCGACCGTCCTTGATCGCGCGGAGCGCGGCACGTGCGGCGTTTCCGCGGCCGAGCAGCTCGGCGCCGCCGGCTCCGCGATGGCGCTCCACCAGGGCCCCGAGCCCCGAGTCGTCGCGATCGCGCTGGACGATCGAGAGCGGGAAGCCCGCGGCGCTCATCGCCACCGCCAGGAGCTCCCAGTTGCCGAGGTGGGCCGTGATGAGGACGACGCCTCCAGTGGGCGAGGCCTCGCGGGCCGGGGCGTAGTGCTCGATCCCCTGGGCCTCGACCCGCTCGCCGAGCGACTCCTCGGCGATGCGACCGAGCAGCGCGAACTCCACCACGCAGCGCGCGGCGTTGGCGAACGACGCCGCGCAGACGCGCTGGCGCTCGTCCTCGCTCCACTCGGGAAACGCCACGCGCAGGTTCGCGAGCGCGGTCGCCACTCGCGGTGCACCGAGCGTCGACCACGCCGCGCCGAACGCGCTCGCGGCCTGCATCGAGAACTCCTCGGGCAGCCGGGCCAGGAGGTCCAGGGTCGCGCCGGCCGCGAGGCTCACCGGACTTCGCGGGGCCTCCTGGGCTCGCTGGTCGGACAGGGAGCGCTAGCCCTGCCGCTCGCGACGGATGCGTACGCCCGCGTACTCGAGCACGCCCGAGATCGGCTTCGGCTTCCGCACGGTGACGGTGATGGCATCGGCGCCGAACTTGCCCAGCACGGCGTCGGCGATGCGCGCCGCCAGGGCCTCGACCAGCTTGTGGTCCTGGTTCGCGGCGATGTCCTCGACCACCTCGAAGATGTGCTTGTAGTGGATGGTCTGGCCGATGCGATCGCTGCGACCCGACGCGTGGAGGTCGGTCTCGACCTCGAGGTCCAGGGTCACGGGCCGGCGCATGCGGCGCTCGGCGGCGGTCACGCCGAGGGCGGCGGGGATCTGGATCCCCTCCAACAGGATGACGTCGGGGACGACGTGGGGAACGGCGTCCGGGCGGTCGGGGGAGTCGGCCATCCCGGGAGGGTAGCCATTGACGCCCGGCCAGGGAGGTTCGAAGCTCCGCCAACTGGAGGACCCCCCGGATGTCTCTCGATGCCCTCGCTAGAAGGGAGGCGGCGCATTTCCTTCCCGTCGTGAACCGCATGCCCATCGCCATCGAGCGCGGCCTGGGCTCGCGTGTGTTCGACGTGGACGGGCGCGAGTACGTCGATCTCACGGCGGGCTGGGGCGTCTGCTGCATCGGGCACTGCCACCCGGAGCTGGTCGACGCCATCCGCGACCAGGCGGGTCGGCTGATGCAGACGACCAACCTCTTCTACACGCTGCCCCAGCTCGACGTGGCGGATCAGCTGGCCCAGCTGACCCCGGCGGGCGTCACCCGGAGCTTCCTGGTGAGCTCGGGCGCCGAGGCCGTCGAGGGCGCCCTGAAGATGGCCCATCGGGCCACCGGCCGACGCAAGTTCGTGTCGACGAACCAGTCGTTCCACGGCCGCACCCTGGGCGCCCTGGCCGTGATCGGGCAGCCCAAGCATCGCGATGCCTATCGCGACCTGCTTGCGGAGCCCGTAGTGGTGCCCTTCGGCGATCTTTCCGCGGCGCGCGCCGCCATCGACGGCGAGACCGCGGCGTTCATCGTCGAGCCGGTGCAGGGCGAGGGCGGCGTGAACGTCGCACCCTCGGGATACCTCGCCGGTGTCCGCGGTCTGTGTCACGAGCACGGCGCGCTCTTCATCCTCGACGAGATCCAGACGGGCATCGGCCGCACGGGCCGCATGCTGGCGCTCGAGCACGACGCGGTGGAGCCGGACATCCTCACCCTCGGCAAGGGGCTCGGGGGCGGCTTCCCGGTGGCGGCGTTCCTGTGCACCGAGACGGTGGCGGGCACGGTCTCCCTCGGCGACCACGGGGGCACCTACGCCGGCAATCCCCTCGCTGCGGCCGCGGTGCGCGCCGTGCTCGAGGTGGTGACGCGGGAGAAGCTCGCGGAGCGGGCGGCCGACGTCGGTGAGCGCCTGCACGCGCGCCTCGCGCGCTTCGCCGCGGAGCATCCGGAGAAGGCGGAGGCGGCACGCGGCCGCGGGCTGCTCCAGGGCCTGGTGCTCGCCGACACCGAGCGCGCCGCCGGCCTGCCGCTGCGTGCGCTCGAGTCGGGCATGCTCGTCAACGTGACGGCCGGCAACGTGATGCGCCTCTTCCCGGCGCTCAACATCCCCGAGGACGAGCTCTTCGAGAGCGTGGAGCGACTCCTCGAGCTGATCTGAGAGAGAAACCGATCCGTAGACCCGGGAATTGGTGGCCAATTTCCGGGCCCGCTACTCTGGTTTCTCCCACGCCGGACCTCCGCTGCGTCTGCCCGAACGCCAGCGCACCCCGTTCCGCGCACCTCCTGCCCGCGGACCGACCCGAACCCCACCCATCGACCCCTACTCCTCTGGAGGACCCCATGGCCCGCGATGTCGAGGCGCGACCGGCCGTCACCCTGGCCGAGTCGTCCCTCTCGGAGATGTCCAAGAACGAGCGAATCAAGGTCGCGAGCCGGGGGCTCTTCTACGTCGACGACGGCAAGAGCCGCCACAGCTTCCTCGACGAGGTGGAGGCACTCGAGAAGGGCGAGGCCGAGACCCTGGGCAGCACCGCCAAGGAGCTCTCGAAGTTCTTCGGCGTCTACAAGCAGCAAGGGCGCGGCGAGCGCGGCAAGAAGACCGACGACTACTTCTTCATGGTGCGCATCCGCAACCCGGGCGGCGGGCGCCTCTCGCCGGCCCAGTGGCTGGCGATCGACGATGCCGCCGAGCAGTTCGCCGACGGCACCGTGCGCATCACCTCGCGCCAGGCCGTGCAGTACCACCACGTCTACGGCCCGTCGCTCGCGCCGCTGATCCGCCACCTGAACCGCAGCTACGCCGATCGCGGCACGCTCTCGGCCTGCGGCGACGTGAACCGCAACGTGATGGCGTCGCCCGTCGATGGGCTCGACCCCGCCGCCAAACCGCGCCTCTCCGAGCTGGCGGTCGAGATCGCCGATGCCCTGGCGCCGCAGTCGAGCGCCTACTTCCAGGTCTTCGTCTCCGACGAGGAGGGCCGCAACGCCGGGCCGGTGAACCCCGAGGAGCCGCTCTACGGCGAGCACTACCTGCCCCGCAAGTTCAAGATCGGGATCGCCCATCCGGGCGACAACTCCGTGGACGTGCTGACCCAGGACATCGGGCTCGTGCCCGCCGACGCCGATGGAGAGAGCTTCGACTTCTACACCGGCGGCGGCCTCGGGATGACCCACAACAACCCGAAGACCGCCCCGCATCTGGGCCTCTACATCGGCCGCATCCCGCGCGACCAGATCGTCGAGGCCTGCCGCGCGATCGTGCTGCTCCAGAAGACCCACGGCGAGCGCAAGGACCGCAAGCAGGCGCGCTGGAAGTACACGATCCGCCGCATCGGAGCCGACGCCGTCACCGCGGCGCTGCGCAGCGTGCACGGCATCGAGGTGGAGGACGTCCCGGCGGCGCCGCTCCCGCCCATGCAGCTCCACCTGGGCTGGCACGAGCAGCGCGGCGGCGGCCACTACTACGGGCTCTCGGTCGAGTCCGGGCGCCTCAAGGGGGCCCAGCGGGCCGCCGTGCGCGAGGCCGTCGAGACCCTCGGCCTCTCGGTGACGCTCACGCCCCAGCAGGACCTGATCCTCTCGGGCGTGCAGGACCGGGCGGCCCTCGAGGCCATCCTGGATCGCCACGGGGCGGTCCGACCCGAACAGGTGTCCACCGTGCGGGCCAACGCCATGGCGTGCCCGGCGAAGCCCACCTGCGGCCTCGCCATGACCGACGCGGAGAACATCCTGCCGGTCTGGTGCGACGCCATCGAGGAGGCCGGCCTCGGCGACACCGACGTGGTGATCCGGGTGACGGGCTGCCCGAACAACTGCGCCCGGCCGCCGAGCGCCGAGATCGGCATCTACGGGTACGGCAAGAACGACCACGTGGTGCTCGTGGGCGGGGCCCGCGAGGGCAGCCGGCTGGCCACCCCGCTCTATCCCCGCATCTCGGGCGAGAAGATCACCGAGGCGCTGGTCGGCATCTGCCGGGCCATCCGCGACCACAACCCCGACGGCCTCCCGGCCGGCGACTTCCTGCACCAGACCGATCCCGACACCCTCCGGGGCTGGGTGGGAGTCGAGGTCTAGTCCGCAACCCGACTCCCCCGCCGGGGTCGGGTGCAACCCCCATGGAAAGGCGCCATCCTCGGTAGACCGTGGCTTCCCCCGCCGAGTCCATCCTCCAGACGGCACGCGACTCCCGTCGCCTCGAAGCCGAAGACGCCCTGTGGCTGGCCACCCGCCTCGGAGACGACGCCGTGCGTCGTCCCCTGCTCGAGGTGGCCTCTGAGCTCAAGCGTGAGCTCCGCGGCGACGTCGTCACCGTCTCGCGCAACGTGTTCATCCCGCTCACGAACCTGTGCCGGGATCGCTGCGCCTACTGCACCTTTGCGAAGCAGCCCGACTCGCCCGAGGCGAAGACCTGGGCCCTCGACGAGGTCGCGTCGTTGTCCCGAGCCGCCGCGTCGATGGGCTGCATCGAGGCGCTCTTCTGCCTCGGCGACAAGCCCGAGATCGCCTACCAGAGCCACAAGAAGTGGCTGCAGGCGCGCGGCTTCGAGACCACCGCCGAGTACCTGATCGAGGCCTGCCGGGTGTCCTTCGAGGCCGGCATGCTCCCGCACACGAACGCCGGGATCCTGTCGGCTGACGAGATGACGGCGCTTCGCCGCTTCAACGTCTCCATGGGCCTGATGCTCGAGTCCACGAGCCCTCGCCTGCGCGGCAAGGGGATGGCGCACCAGTACGCGCCGGACAAGGACCCGGCCGTGCGCATCCGCATGCACGAGGAGGCCGGGGAGCTCGCGATCCCGTTCACCAGCGGCATCCTGCTCGGGATCGGCGAGAACGACGAAGAGCGGATCGACACGCTGCTCACCATCCGCTCCCTCGACGATCGCTTCGGACACATCCAGGAGGCGATCATCCAGCCCTTCCATCCCAAGCCCGGCATCCGCATGCGCGCCGCGGTGGCGCTCACCGACGCCGAGGTGGCCGGCTGGGTGGCGCTCGCGCGCCTGATCCTCGGCCCGGACATCGAGGTGCAGGCGCCGCCGAACCTGGCACCCGAGGTGCTCGGCGAGCTGCTGCACGGCGGCGTGTCGGATTGGGGCGGCGTCTCGCCGGTGACCGTCGACTACATCAACCCCGAGGCGCCCTGGCCCGCCCTCGACGAGCTGCGTGGCCACACCGAGGCCGGCGGGCAGCGCCTGGTCGAGCGGCTCCCGATCTATCCGCGCCACCTGAACGACCCGCGCTTCACCGATCCTCTGGTGCGGGAGGCGGCGCTGCGCCTCGCGACCGAGGACGGCTACGCCCGGCCGCGAAGCTCCGGCGCGCCGAGCGAGGCCGCCTGATGCGTAACGTCCCCTCGCCTCACCCCCTGCGCCCCAGACTGGAGTCCTGCTGATGCTGGAGCGACTGCTCGGCGACGTCTCTCCCGACGTGGCGAAGATCCTGGACGGTGCACTCAGCGGCCGGGAGCTGACGCGGGACGACGCCCTGCGCCTGCTCGCGACCCAGGGCCCGGACCTCCACGCCCTGTGCCGGACGGCCGACGTGGCCCGCAGCGACGACAACGGGGACGACGTCTCCTTCGTCGTGAACCGGAACATCAACTTCACCAACGTCTGCTACGTCGGCTGCACCTTCTGCGGCTTCTCGCGCCATCGCGACGACCCCGACGCCTACGACCGGACGATGGAGGAGATCATCGCCAAGGCGACGGATGCGATCTCCCGGGGCGCCACCGAGGTCTGCATCCAGGGCGGCATCGATCCGCGCAAGGACCACACCCACTACCACGAGATCCTCACCTCGTTGAAGGCGGTGCATCCGGACCTCCACATCCACGCCTTCTCGCCCGAGGAGATCGACTTCGCGCACAAGAAGAGCGGGATGGAGCTGCGCGAGCTGCTCACCTGGTACAAGGATGCGGGCCTCGGAACGATCCCCGGTACCGCCGCCGAGATCCTCTCCGACGACGTGCGCGAGGCCATCTCGCACCAGAAGCTGCGCACCGACCGCTGGGTCGAGATCGTGACCGCCGCCCACGAGGTGGGCCTGCGCTCGAGCGCCACGATCATGTACGGGCACATCGAGCGGCCCGAGCACGTGGCGACCCACCTCGAGCTGCTGCGCGACCTGCAGAAGCGCACCGGCGGCTTCACCGAGTTCGTGCCGCTCGGCTTCATCTACGAGCGCAACCACCTCGGGAAGAGTCTCGAGGCGCCCGGGCCCTCGGCCGCGGACGACCTCCGCATCATCGCCCTGGCGCGGCTCTTCCTGCGCCCGCTGATCACCAACGTCCAGATGTCGTGGGTGAAGATGGGGCCGAAGCTCTCCCAGGTCGCGCTGACCGCCGGCGCCAACGATTTCGGCGGTACCCTGATGGAGGAGTCCATCAGCCGCGAGTCCGGCGCCGACCACGGCGAGAACCTGCCGCCCGAGGAGATCCGCCGGCTGATCCGGGGCATGGGCCGCACGCCCATCGAACGCAACACCACCTACGGCGTGCTGCGCCGCTTCGACGATCCGGCCCTCGATCCGCCCTCGCTCGAGCCCGAGTCGGGCCCCGAGATCTCCGGCCCGCGCCGCTTCCGCGAGGCCGAGGCGGGGAGTCGTCTGCGCATCGCGAGCTCGCCCTCGCGCTAGGCGGCGCCGCCCCCGGTTCGCCGGAAGCACAGCATCAGGTTGTTGGCCGGCATGATGATCCGCTCCTCGAGGCGCAGGCCGCGCTCGGCCGCTGCGCGCTCGACGTTCTCGCGACGGCGGATCCCGAAGCGCGGGTCGCGCTCGCGGAGCGAGGCATCGAAGGCGAGGTTGCTCGGCGCCGTCTCGACCTCGTCCTCGAGGAAGGGCCCGTAGAGCAGGAGCTGGCCGTCCGGGAGGAGATGGCGCGCGGTTCCGGCGAGCAGGCCCAGGGCGACCTCCCACGGTGCGATGTGGATCAGGTTCGCGTTGAAGACCGCATCGAAGCGGGCCGGCTCGGGGAGCGACCACGAGGGCGCCGTCGCATCGAGGAGGAGCGGCTCGGCGACGTTCGTCGCACGGGCCTCCCGGGCCCACGCCGAGATCGAGGCGAAGGCACCGGCATCGGCCTCGGTCGGCTGCCAGTGCACGCCGGGCATCGCCGAGCCGAAGTGCGCGGCGTGCTGCCCCGTGCCGCTCGAGACCTCGAGCACCCGGGCGTCCGAGGTGAGGCGCGCTGCCAGCACCTCGAGGATCGCGTCGCGATTGCGTCGGGTGGCCGGGGCGTCCCGGGCCGCCGGGTCCATCGCTACGTCGGGTCCCCGTCCGCCTGCAGTCGCTCGGCGATCGCCTCGACCTGGTAGCGGAGGGGCGCGCGCTCCGCGATCTCGCGGTCGATCTTGCGGATGGCGTTGCGTACCGCGGGGTGCTCGCGTCCCAGGGCGCGGCCGATCTCGGCGTAGCTCGCGTCGGTGTAGCGGTGGCACAGGAACATCGCGATCTGCCGCGGTAGCAGCACCCGGTGGTTGCGCGCCGGCGAGGCCAGGAGGTGCGGGGCCAGGCCGAAGAAGGCCGAGACGGTGTCGATCACCCGCGTCACCGAGACGCCGCCGCCGGCGCTTCCCGACGGTGCGACCTTGAGGAGGGCCTGCTCGATCAGCGCGGTGTCGATGCGCCGGCCGAGCAGGGATGCGCTCACCACGATCTGCCGCAGCACGCCGTCGAGATCGCGCGCGCTTCCCCGGACGCGCTCGACCAGCAGGTCGAGGCCGGCGTCGGGCAGCCGCACGCCCCAGCTCGCCGCCTTCTGACGCAGGATGCCGCGGCGAAGCGCCGCATCCGGCGGCTCGAGCAGGGCGACCAGGCCGCTCGCCATCTCCGAGGAGAGACGCGCGTCGAGGCGCGGGATCTCGCAGGGCAGACGATCGCCGGTGAGCACCACCGGCCGGCCCACCAGGCGCAGATGCTCGATGGTGTGGAAGAGCTCGAGCTGGGAGGAGCTCTTGCCCTCCAGGAACTGGACGTCCTCGAGGACGAGGAAGTCGCACTGGTCGCGGAAGCGCTGCTTGAAGCGCGTCTGCTTCCCGGTCCGGATCGACTGGACCAGGAGGCTCGTGAACGACTCGGCCGAGGCGTAGACCGTCCGGCCCCGCTGGCGGGCCTCGCTGGCGATGGCGCGGGCCAGATGGGACTTCCCGGTGCCCGAGGGCCCCGCGAGGAAGAGCGGCGTGGCTCCTGGCTGCATCCCCTGGGAGACGGCGAGGGCGGCCTCGCGCGCCAGGGCGTTGTTGGGGCCCACGACGAAGCTCTCGAAGGTGTGGAGCAGGGGCAGCTGCTCGACCGGCGCCGGCTGGGTCCGGAGAATTCCGCGGTTCCTGGTGGATTCGGCGGGATCTGGCTGGATGGGAACCGGTAGCTCCGGCTCCGGTCGGGTGCTCGCGGGCGCCTCTTCGGGGGCGTCCGGTGAAGGCGCCGCCTGCCCGGCGTCGGCCGCTCCCACCTCGAGGCGCACCCCGAGCGGATGACCGATCTCGGCGGCCAGCGCGCGCTCGATCTCGCCCAGGAAGCGCGTCTCCACGCGATGCTGGTGGAATGCGCTCGGAGACTGGAGGACGAGCTCGTCGGGAAGCTGGATCGGCGTCAAAGGACGGATCCACGCGTCCAGAGCGTACTCGGGCATCTCGGAGTGAAGCCGGCGCAAAACGCCGTCCCACACCGTCGGGGGGGGTTGCATCAATGTCCTGAATCTCTGGTCCAGCTGGGGGGGAACCCGAGAGGACCCTCTCACCCTGATCGTCGGACCCGGGAATAGACCACTCCCGAAGCGCTCCCGCAAACCGATCGTCACCCGATCGTCACAAGCAGCCGACACGCATGCGGTTCACCCGCAGAGTGCGTTCGGGTGGGGGGAAACCGCTGTTTGCAACCCGGATCGTGCACGCTTTCCGCGGGGTTCCGCGCCATTCCTGAGGCTCGGTCAGGTGTCGCGATCGCGTGTCACCCGCGACTTCCGGCGCAGGCGACGATCTGCCGATCCCTGCAGAATGCGGCTCTTTTCGACAGATTCCGTCGATTTTCGAGAGGCTCGGAGAGCCCGCTCCAAAGCCTCGTTTTCGGGTGTCTGGGCCGCTCTGCCGTCTAGTGGACGACGCCGGAGCCGCCGGGATCGGGCGACTGCATGGCCGCCTGGTGGAAGGCCAGCAGTCCCTCCAAGCGATCGAGGC
>JAAUYD010238427.1_pt1 | contig 26490 bp, 27 predicted proteins | sample 7278101 | NCBI WGS metagenome assembly JAAUYD01 (sample SAMN14350128, study PRJNA611818) | marine sediment metagenome | isolation source: surface marine sediment (0.6m) | place: French Polynesia: Moorea | collected 2018-08
ATTAAGCACCAGTTTTGTAGGGTGGGCAAAGTTTTCTAATTTACGGGTAGCCCAGATAAATCTCTGAATTTGCCCACCCTACGGTCTTAAGATTTTATTTATAAACAGTCTCTCAATGTCTTACCAGGAACAGAATAAGACAAGAGACAAGAAACCTGCTTAAATAGTTAAGAATAGGCTATTCTAACAACTATGCAAAGTGACGACGACCTCAGCGTAATTGAGAGTGTAGATCAATTTGATGACCCATTGGATCGCCTAGAATCTCTAGATACCAATGTTCCTAGTCCCGATCCAGAAGAAATGCTGCCAAAATTGAGTGATGAAGACCCATCACAGCGAATGCTGGCAGCAAGAGCGTTTTGTGAGCTACAGGACCCAAGGGCGATCGCTCCCCTGATCCAACTCTTAGATGATATTTGTCCGTTGGTACGGGTTAGTGCAGCTTATGCTTTGGGACGAAATACCAGTCCTGAAGCGGTATCCGCCTTAATTGATTTATTGGGGCGAGAGTGGAACGGATACGTTCGTAAAGGGATTGTTTGGGCTTTAGGGAATGGGAATGATCGCGCCAGCGTTCAACCCTTAATCCATGCCTTAAGAACCGATATTCCTGCGGTACGTCTTTGGGCAGCCAGTAGCCTGGCTCAAATTGCCAAACTAGAATATGAGGATGCGATCGCAGCTATGGCTCCTCTGATTGAAGGATTAAGACGGGACTTAGTGGCTGCGGTACGAGGAAACTGTGCCTGGGCTATCAGCAAACTTTGTCGAGAACTGCCGTCAAATGTGGTGTATGCCACAGCTATTGATGCTTTAATTGAGGCATTGGTAGAAGATGAAGACTACAGTGTGAAAGAAGATGCCAAAACTGCTTTATTGCGAGTTGGCGATCCCAGAGGAATGCAAATGATCGAGGAACTTGAACTAGAAGGACTAATTTAGTGACAAAACCATTAATTTTAGGCATCAGTGGTGCATCTGGGTTAATTTATAGTGTTCGTGCCATAAAGTTTCTCTTAGAAGCTGACTATGAAATTGATGTGGTGGCTTCGAGAGCAACTTATATGGTGTGGCAAGCGGAGCAAAATGTAAAGATGCCCGGCGAACCAGAGTTACAAGAGGAATTTTGGCGAGAAGAAGCAGGAGTACCAAAAAAAGGCAAATTGCGCTGTCATCGTTGGGGTGATGTAGGAGCAACTATTGCCAGTGGTTCTTTTCGTACGTTAGGCATGGTGATTATGCCCTGTAGTATGAGTACCGTGGCAAAATTAGCCAATGGGTTAAGTTCTGACCTTTTAGAAAGGGCGGCCGATGTACAAATCAAAGAAGGTCGTCCTTTGGTAGTGGTTCCCCGTGAAACCCCCTTTAGTTTAATTCATCTACGGAACTTAACCGCTTTAGCAGAAGCAGGGGTGAGAATTGTGCCTGCGATTCCTGCTTGGTATCATCAGCCTCAAACCATAGAAGATTTAGTGGATTTTGTGGTGGCGCGTACTTTGGATCAATTAGAGATTGATTGTGTTCCTTTAACTCGTTGGGAAGGGGGAGAGAATGCTAGAGGCGATTGAATGAAGGTAATAAGGTTCTGATTTGCCTCTAATCGTTAAGTATTTTTGTTCTGATGCAAGATATCAGTTTTACTCTTGCCTGTTGCCTTTCTACCAAGATGTATTTGTGCGTGGTGCTATAGTTGACATAAAAACTTCATCTATCTGTCATGAGGTTGTCATATCTTCCTCTTATAGTAAAAAATGTCAGTCCGAAAGCCGTTTTCCCATCATCTACTCCTCACACGGACTGGCTTTCTTTCTCTATTGTTGACAGTATAAATAAAAAAGCCATGAAAAATCATAGTTTAAATCAATCCTATTCATCAACCAACATGACCAATTCTCAAAATTCTATCTTACAAAAACCCTTAACTTATGTTTCTCTCATCCTATTAGGTATGGGAGTAGGCATTGGAGGAACGATCGCCTACAGTTATCCCCATCTTTTCAGCGAACAAACAGAAACCATTGTCTCATCAACTACCGCAGAAATTCCTGAAGAATGGGCTTCTTTGCCTCCCATAACCTCAGAAAACTTTGTCACGGATGTAGTTAAAAAAGTGGGTCCAGCAGTCGTCAGAATTGATGCGTCTCGCACTGTTAAAACCAACGTTCCACCTATGTTTGAAGATCCCTTTTTCCGTCGGTTTTTTGGGTCACAAGTTCCTAATATGCCTCAAGAAGAAATTCAACGGGGAACTGGTTCAGGATTTATTCTCAGTAAAGATGGAAAAATTCTCACCAATGCTCATGTGATAGCAGGAACCCAAGAAGTAACTGTTACGTTAAAAGATGGTCGAACCTTTACTGGCAAGGTGTTAGGAACTGACCCGGTTACTGATGTAGCTGTTATTGATATTGAAGCGGATAATTTGCCCACTGCTAAAGCAGGAAATTCTGATACCCTTAATGTTGGAGAATGGGCGATCGCTATTGGTAATCCTTTGGGGTTAGATAATACTGTCACCACAGGAATTATTAGTGCCACAGGACGACGCAGTTCTCAAGTTGGGGTTGGGGATAAACGGGTTAATTTTATCCAGACCGACGCAGCTATTAATCCTGGTAATTCTGGAGGACCTCTTCTCAATGCAAGAGGTGAAGTCATCGGCATCAATACTGCTATCTTCCGAAATGCTCAAGGAATCGGGTTTTCGATTCCTATTAATAAAGCCCAAGAAATTGCAAATCAATTAATTGCTAAAGGGACTGTTGAGCATCCCTACATGGGAATTCAGATGGTAGAAATTACCCCAGAAATCAAAGAAAAACTACAAGAAACTGGAGGTTTAACTGTTAATGCAGATTCAGGAATTTTGATTGTTAAAGTTGTTCCTAATTCTCCAGCAGCAGCAGCCGGATTAGAAGCAGGAGACATTATTCAAGCGATTAACCAAAAACCCCTAGAAACCCCCTCAGAAGTTCAAAAAGCAGTAGAACAAGTTGAGGTAGGTAACACCATTCCTGTAGAAGTAGAACGCAATGGCAAACTGTTAAGTTTAAGCGTAAAAGTTGGGGTTTTACCCAATGGTTAAGTTAAAAGCAACAGGGAATAGGGTACAATTTCTTCGTAAGCATTCAGCCGTCAGTGTTCAGCATTCAGCTAGGAGATAAAAGCGGTCACCGCGTATTCTCTTGGCGAGGAAACCTTGCCGGGGTCGGTCGTAAGCATTCGCTTAATCTTAGTCAAGTTTCGATGCTAGGGATTCATAGTTTTAAGCTGATACTTCGACCTAGCTCAGTACAAGTGGCTGATGGCTAATAGCTGAATGCTTACATTGCTTTTTTTACCTATTCCCTATTCCCCTATAAAATTAAGCAATCGTAATGTCAGAGGATAAATAAACATCTTGAATCAGATGAAACAGTTTTACTCCTTCTTCTAGGGGACGTTGAAAGGTTTTTCGCCCAGAAATTAAACCACAACCACCAGCCCGTTTATTAATAACTGCGGTACGAACTGCCTCAGCAAAATCATTTTTTCCCGATGCACCTCCAGAATTAATTAAACCACTTCTCCCGGCGTAACAATTTAACACTTGATAACGGGTTAAATCAATAGGATGATCGCTACTTAATTCTGTGTAAACTCTTTCATCGGTTCGCCCATATTTTTCGTTGGCGGCCTTAGCAACTGCTTCGTAACCACGGTTACATTCAGGTAGTTTCTGTTTAATAATATCGGCCTCAATGGTGACTCCAATATGGTTGGCTTGTCCGGTTAAATCGGCTGCTAAATGATAGTCCTGATCTTGCTTAAAAATACCATTCCTCAGATAACACCATAACACCGTTGCCATCCCTAATTCATGGGCGCGGGCAAACGCTTGACTCACTTCTTGAATTTGACGGTTAGATTCAGCAGAACCGAAATAAATAGTTGCACCGACGGCTACTGCCCCTAAGTTCCAAGCTTGTTCCACTTGACCAAACATGATTTGATCAGCACTGTTGGGATAGGTTAATAGCTCGCTATGGTTTAACTTAACTAAGAAGGGAATACGATGGGCGTATTTACGAGACATCATCCCTAATACCCCTAAAGTAGTAGCCACTGCGTTACAGCCTCCTTCTAGGGCAAGTTTAATGATGTTTTCGGGGTCAAAATACATAGGGTTTGGGGCAAAAGAAGCAGCCCCGGAATGTTCGATCCCTTGATCTACAGGGAGAATGGAAAGATGCCCCGTCTTAGCTAATCTTCCTGTAGAATAAAGTTGTTGAAGACTACGTAAGACCTGAGGGTTGCGATCGCTTTGTGCAAAAATACGATCAACAAAATCCTCTCCTGGTAAATGTAGTAAAGATTGAGGAATCTTCGCTTTATGATTGAGAAGACTATCGGCTTCTTCCCCTAAATAAGATTCTATGGTTTCGGGTTTGAAGAGTGTAGCTGTCATAGAATTCTTTTTACATTAATTCATCTGGTTACATTATAGAAAGAATACTAAACATTTCTCAAAGGTGAAATAATTAGTAACTTTTTTGATTATTTAAGAAATAAAAGTTGGGGTAGTTCAACTCTATCATAAGGCTGAGATACCAATAGAATGAATTGCTGGTTAAGAATTGTCAAAGCGTCAAGAGAAGAAATAAAATGACCAAAAAAATCCTCTCCTCTGAAAAAATACGACGAGTTATGACTCGTTTAGCTTCTCAAGTGATCGAAAAGTCAGGAGATTTATCTGACATTATCTTATTAGGAATTCACACCAGAGGAGTTCCTTTAGCTTATCTGTTAGCTCAACAAATCGAACTTTTAGAAGATATAAAAGTGCCAGTAGGTGCGATTGATGTTACTTTTTATCGAGATGACTTAGATCGCATTAAAACGAGAACGCCAGCTAAAACAAAAGTTCCGTTTGATCTCACAGGAAAAACGGTTATTTTGGTGGATGATGTTATTTATAAAGGCCGTACGATTCGCGCTGCTTTAAATGCAGTTACCGAATATGGAAGACCCAAAATGATCCGTTTATTAGTATTAGTTGATCGGGGTCATCGAGAGTTACCTATTCATCCTGATTTTATCGGAAAAAAATTGCCTACTTCTTCCGATGAACAAGTGAAAGTTTATTTACAAGAAACCGATGGCCGTGATGCCGTAGAATTGTTAAAGAACCCGACAGATTAATAGAGAATGAGTGCAGAAATTATTTGCGTTGGTACAGAACTTTTATTAGGGGACATTGTTAATACTAATGTTCAATTTTTAGCTAAAGAACTGGCTAATTTAGGTATCCCCCATTATTATCAAACAGTAGTGGGAGATAACCCCACTCGTCTCAAGGAAGTGATTAATATTGCCAGTAACCGGGCTTCTATTCTTCTATTTACTGGGGGTTTGGGACCGACTCCCGATGATTTGACCACCGAAACCATTGCCCAATGTTTTAACTGTCCCTTAGTGGAAAAAGCAGAGATTATTGAGGATATTCAACGCAAGTTTGCAGCTAGGGGGCGGCAGATGAACGAAAATAATCGGAAACAAGCCTTAATTCCTGAAGGAGCAACTATTCTGCCCAACCCCACAGGAACTGCCCCCGGTATCATCTGGGAACCTGCACCTAATTTAACCATTATGACCTTCCCTGGAGTCCCGTCTGAAATGAAGCGGATGTGGGCAGAAACGGCGATTGCCCACCTGAAAAGCCAAGGTTGGGGCAAAGAAGTCATTTTTAGCAGAATGCTGCGTTTTAGGGGCATTGGTGAGTCTGCCTTGGCTACTAAGGTTAACCGTTTCTTTGATCTGACAAATCCAACAGTTGCCCCTTATGCGTCCTTGGGGGAAGTTCGTTTACGTATTTCGACAAAAACGGCATCTGAAAGCCAGGCTAATTCCATCATTGAACCGATAGCCCAAGAGATTATTAAAATTGCCGGTGCGGATTATTTTGGTAAGGATGACGATACGCTATCTGAGGTAGTAGGGACGTTATTACGAGAAAAACAACAAACAGTGGCCGTAGCAGAATCTTGCACCGGCGGAGGGTTAGGGACGATGTTTACCGATATTGCTGGGAGTTCGGACTACTTTTGGGGCGGGGTTATTGCTTATGATAACCGCGTTAAAATGTCTTTGTTAGGGGTAGGATCCGAAGCATTAAAGGCTCATGGAGCAGTTAGTGACATTGTAGCGCAACAAATGGCTTTAGGGGTTAAGCAACGGTTAAATACGTCTTGGGGGATTAGTATTACCGGTATTGCCGGACCCGGTGGAGGAACGGAAATTAAACCCGTGGGGTTAGTTTATATTGGTATTGCCGATCCTGATGGTCAAGTAGACAGTATAGAATGTACTTTTGGCGATCGCGATCGCCCAATCATTCGTTATTTAAGCAGTTGTACCGCTTTGGATCAACTCAGACGGAAGTTAATATAAAATTCCTAGCCGAGAAAGCTATAGATTAATCATTATCAAACAGGTTAAAAAAGTTAATAAACCCTGTTAATGCCCCAAGGGGACTAAATATGGTAGTTAACGTATCAGAAGCAACCGTTAACAGATTTCGATTGACAATGACCACATCATTATTCCTGAGAATGGGGTTATCTCCCTGAGCAATTCCTTGAGAAAGGTCAATTTCAATATCCCGTTTTGTTACGGTTCCGTTGGGGTTTAAACGAACTAATTCAACGGTGGCACTGTCAGACCGTCGTTCATCAAACCCTCCGGCCGCTAAAATCCCTTGATTTAAAGGGGTATTGGGGGGAACTTCAACCGTTCCTGGACTCCTAACCTCTCCCACAACGTTAATACGAATAGTGGCAGGAGAAAAACTAGCGGCTGCTAACGGTTCTGATTCCTCGGGGGATAAATTCTCAGCGGTGGGAATAATAATGGTATCCCCTTCTTGCAAGATAATATCTTGTTCAATGTTTCCAGTTTGCAGCAAATTCCAAAGATCAACTGCAATGGTTTGTTGAGAACCATCTCGATTATAGCGACGCAGTTCCACTTGGCGCACATCTGCTAAGGGTTTAATTCCACCAGCTAATTGAACCGCAAGGGTGAGTCTAGGGGGTTGTCGACGAATGGTTCCTCCAGCACTAGAGGAGGCAGTATTTTCTGGAATAACACGATAAGACCCTGGACGATACACTTCCCCAACTACAGCAACGTTAATTTCCTGGTTAGCGGTAATGCCAAAATTGGCATCAGAAAGGAGTCTAGTTTGTCCTACGTCGATGGTTTCTTCGGTGGGAATGATGATTTGATCGCCGTCTCGGAGGGTGATATCTTGTTCGAGTTGACCTTGTTTCAGTAAATCCCAAAGATTAAGGGTTAAAAGTAGGGTTTCTCCTTTAAATTTCCGTTTAATTTGCACATTGTCGAGATCGGCAACCGTTGTCAGTCCCCCTGCTTGTTGAATGAGTTGGGTGAGGGTGGGAAATTTTTGTCCCCCTTCGATGGGGAGAAGATACGATCCAGGACTATTAATTTCTCCTGAAATGGCTAATTTTAAGGGACGAGGGGCAACTAAACTGACAGTAACAGCAGGACGTTTAACATATAGGCTGTATTGTTGGGTTAAATATTGTGTGAGTTGACTGAGGGTGAACCCTTCAATGGGGAAGGTTCCTAATAGGGGTAAAGATAGGGTTCCATCCACTAAGATTTGATATTCTCCACTAAATTCTTCTACAGGAAATACCGTTACTCTGATGCGATCGCCGGCTCCTAAAGTATATTCTGTTTCTGTGGATAATCCGTAATCTTGATACCCTCCGTTGGGATAAGGTTCCAAAGGAGGTATGGGATCAAAAACGGAGGGTTGTCCTATCCCTGGAAAACACCACACCAATGAGATGATGATCCAGTTCACGCTCACCAAAGAAGGAAATACTCCCCAACACTGATACCGTTTTTTGCCCATAGGTTAACTCACTCACTCACCTTTGAAGATCGTAACCAATTTAACATACTTTTGTGAAAGTTAAAGACGATTAGGTTCTCTAGAGGGAGTAGATCTGAATTTTAACTTTTGTTGTTTTTTCATTGGTTTTGTTTCGATTTTACTAGCATTTTTTGTTAAAGGATTGTGACATTTTGAATTGACATTTAATTATAGTTTTGTTAGCTTTCAAGCAAAAAATTAGTAGAAGCATGAAAAAGATAATATTTGTTCCCCATGAATATCTAAAGGTCTTATGGTTAGGATGGTTGAGTGTTGCCTGGAGTTGCTTTTTTTCTCTTGCTTTTCTTTATGGGGTTAAAAATTGGCAAGGTGTTAATCAAGAAAATAATTTGACCATTAATTATGTAATTAACGATCATTGGCAATCTATTTATTCAAAACTTTTAATAAATTTAGTTGAAGAAGTGGCTCAAGAAAACTGGGAAAAAGCAATTGATGTTGCTAGTCAAATAAAACCTTTAGCACCCAAAGAAGAAGTTACAGCAAAGGAATTAGAAACTAAACTTAAACAGTGGGATAAAACATTAGAGTATCTGGAAAATATACCTGTAGAATCTTCTTTAATTAACCAAGTTAACCAAAAAAAGAAGGAATATAAAAGTAATAGAGAATTTATTGATTATCAACTGGAAAATTATTATTCTCAATGGGTAGAAACCCTGGCGGAAAATAGCCCAATTGCCAAAGCAAATATGATGATTACTATTTGTGATTTTTTGGGAGTTTGTCGTCGTTTCCAAGGAAATAAAGCAATTAAAAGTCCAGCTAGTCTAATTAAAATTCCTGTTGCTGTTGCTGTGATGAAAAAAGTAAAAACAGAACAGGTTAAACTTATGAAAAAAATCAAGGTAATTCGTGGTAATTTTACTGAGGATGCTTCAGATATTATTGTTGGTAATGAATATCCTTTAAAACACCTTTTATTTCGTATGATTAATCAAAGTAGTAACATTGCAACCAATCAACTGATTGATTATGTAGGATGGAAAAACATGAATGAAACGTTACAAAAAAATATTTATAATAACACATACATTGGCTTTAAAGTTGTTGGCGAACGAACCTATCCCACTAACCCAGGATGTTGTACCAATCGTATGACCACTGATGAATTAACCCAGATGATGATTGATATTTATACCATTAAAACACCAGAAAATGAAGCATTAATTGAATTCTTGGCTGCTCAAGAAGATCAAACAATGGGTTATGATGCGCTTCAGGATAAGACTTTCATTTGGTTAGGGGAAAAAACGGGACGACATTCTCGGTTTAAGGGGACAACTGTTGCTGCTAAAATTCAGAAAAACAACTATATTATTACAGTGGCGATCACTCAAGGTACTGCTGATAAAAATATTGCTAATATTGTCAAAAAAATTGCTACCAAAATTCATAAAAATGGTCATTTAAAAAAAATAAAATAAATAAGGTTTTAGTTTGACTAGAATAAGTTTGTAACGTTTGATGGCTCGACAATTTACATAAAACTTCAAGATAGACTATAATTAAGAACATCAAAAGACCATGGCGATCAATGAAAAATAATAACAATAAGTGGCTAGAAATTGGAACAATTGTGGCTCCAAGAGGATTAAAAGGAGAATTAAAAGTTCTATCGAGTACAGATTTTCCTGAAAGATTTGAAATACCAGGACAACGTTGGTTACAATCTCCTGATGGTCTATCTACTGAACCCATTGAATTAATTAGTGGTAAAGGGGTCGCTGGTAAAAATATCTATATTATTCGCTTAGAAGGAATAAACGATAGAAATAAAGCAGAAAGTCTACGGGATTATAAACTATTAATTATTGATGAAACCATACCAGAATTGGATAAGGATGAATATCATGTTTCACAATTAATTGACTTAGAAGTCTATGACCAAAAAACAGGAAGATTACTCGGTACAGTGGTGGATATTTTTAGCGCAGGTAACGATTTATTAGAAATAAAATTAATTGATAACACTGAAACAGAAGCGACAAAAAAGAAAGATAAAAAAATATTCATTCCCTTTGTCTATGAAATTGTGCCAGTGGTCGATTTAGAACACAAAAAAATAGAAATTAATCCGCCAAAAGGACTATTGGAACTTGCTCATTGATGACTAAAAATTATACTTTAAAGTTTGCAACCCCTCCTAAGCTGTTAAGCATCTAAATTACATATTTAGATCGACACAGAAGACGGGGAGAAAGGGGGATAGGGAGAGGGTTGACTAATTTGTTGCTTAACTTAATAATGGGTCGTTTAAATGCACAATAGCTTACTTCCTTCCCTCTACCTTTGGACATAGAAGCTTTAGTCAAAAATTAACAATAACTTTGCAATTGAATCAAGCCAAAAAGGCTGATAACAGGTTATAATGCAGTTTTGACAAAATTGTACCATTAAGGTTAAGGAGGAAGCTATTCCTGAGCAATTAAACCTAACCGTGAGTTTAAGGGGAACTCATGAAGTTAAAGGTAACTATCAAATTTTCCGATTAACTGGCTTATTAGATGCCTTTTCTGAACCCGTATTTCGTAAAGTCGTTGGACAATATATCGATGAAGGTCCTCACGATGTTATTCTAGTGCTTTCTCAAATCGATTTTATCGATAGTTCAGGACTCGGAGCATTAGTTCAGTTAGTCAAACAAGCCCAAAACCATAACGGCAGCTTACAAGTCGTCACTAACCCAAGAGTAACCCAAACCGTAAAGCTGGTACGTCTGGAAAAATTCTTATCCCTACAAACAAGTTTGGAAGATGCTATTGCTAACTTAAAGAACAAGAAAAAATAGTTATAATGTCAACAGACGCTCAATCTATTTTGGTTTACCTAAGTCCCCGTTATTTAATCACATGAGCCAACATCGTCCTGGGGTTAATTTTCAGGTAATTATAGAGTCAAAAGACTATGACAACATTAGTCAATTGTCCCCCACTTTTTTAGCTTACATTGGCGATGCTGTTTATGAACTGTATGTGCGGACTTGCTACTTATTTCCCCCGCGCAAAGTTAGGGACTATCATAATCAAGTGGTTGCTCAAGTGAGGGCGGAAACCCAAGCAAAAGCCCTGCAAAGACTAACCCCTTACTTAACTACCGTTGAACAAGATATCGTTCGACGGGGACGCAATGCTGCAAAGGGCTGTCCTCGTCGTCTACCACGGGACATTTATCAACAAGCCACCAGTTTAGAAACCTTAATTGGCTATTTATATTTACAGGATACTCATCGTTTGAGCGAACTCCTAGAAACGCTTATTCCCTAAAGGATAGTTCTAAAAAGATTATGCCCAATAAACCTATTCCCCGAAGCGATCGCCGTACCCCAAGAAAGGCTAAGTTTTCAGGAAGGAAACACATTGTTTCTTCTGCTTCTTATTCAAAAGAAGGATCAGAACCCCAAAATAGGGATGATGATCTCATTTATGGCCGTCATTCGGTATTAGCTGCGTTAGAAAGCAAGCGTCAGTTGAATCGTATTTGGATCACCAATAAACTCCATTACGATCCCCGTTTTCATCCTCTCGTACAGGCTTCAAAAGCCGAGGGTGCCGTTATCGATGAAGTTTCCTTGCAACGGCTTTCTCAAATTACCAATGGGGCTAACCATCAAGGCATCGCCGCTCAAGTTGCTCCCTATAACTACCATAACTTAGACCAGTTAATTGCTCAAGCCAAAGCCAACAGTGATGAACCGGTCATTGTTATTGCCGATGGTATCGCTGATCCTCATAATTTAGGAGCGATTATTCGTACCGCAGAAGCCTTGGGATCTCAAGGATTGATCATACCGCAAAGACGGGCAGCAAGTGTTACCTCAACGGTGTCTAAAGTAGCTGCTGGGGCTTTAGAATCGTTTCCCGTAGCTAGGGTTGTTAATTTAAGTCGTGCGTTAGAAACCCTTAAAGCAGAAGGGTTTTGGATCTATGGAACCGTTGCGGAAGGAGGAAAACGGTTACAAGAGTTTAATTTTCGTGGTGCGATCGGTTTAGTCATTGGTTCGGAGGGAAGTGGTTTAAGTTTGTTGACGCAACGCTGTTGTGATGAGTTAATTTCTATTCCTTTGGACGGAAAAACCCCCAGTTTAAATGCTTCGGTTGCTGCTGCTATTAATCTTTATGAAATTTATCGTCAACGGTGGTCAGAAAAAGTTCATCTTTGAATAAACTAATTACAGGCATTGGGACGGTTAGCCATTTCTTGTTGACGCATGGGCATATTATCAATTTGCCCAAAAATTTGCTCTATTGCTGGAACATCAGATAATTGACGTTTGGGTTGTCCATCTTTACCGATTAAAATAACAGCAAATTGGTTATGTTTAACCCCATATTTTGCCCTCAGTTGCGCTTCATCATAAGCTGAAATAAGATCGTTTCCAATACGACTGGGTGCATTGCTAGTTAAAACCCCTAACAATAAATCCCGATCTTGAAATTCACATTCAACTTGATTAAGTGTTTGTTGTAAAGAGGTTAACCGTTCATCTTCAACTTGAGGAACAAAGACCAATAAAAGCCGATTTTGCCAGCGATAAGATGCTAGGGGAGTTGTTTCTGCTACAACAGGATTATAGGTTCCTATCAAACCCAAAAATAAGAGTAATGATAATAGTTTGCTATACATGACTTATGAAGTTTTATTTTTGCTTGTAAATGATAGTTGGTTAACCTAAACAACGTGAGTTCGACGGAAGGAAATTTATGGATAACTCACAACTATCAAAGCGTCTTAAACCTCATTTTGTCGTTAAATAAGTTATTATTCCGACCTCCGAACCCCTAACACCGAACTCACGTTAAACAAGACGGACTTCCTGTTCGGTTTCGCTTAAATGGGACGTATCTCCTCCCAATTCTATATGCCATTTATTCTCCATTTTGACTAATTTTACTAAACAGCATAGAGAAGGTTTAAAGGTAGGAGATTCTTGGGTTAATCCTTCGGTTAATCCTATCACAGATGCCCCATGTCCTACTAATAAGATATCCTCAGTATAATTGTTTACTAATTGCTGAGCAATGTTAGCCATTCTTTTCATCATTATTACCTCCATCTCTGGGTATTCAGGAACCAGATAAGAAGTATAATTCCAGTCAATATAAGGATAGTTTTTTTCTAATAATTCTCTAGGATGAATTTTCGGACGTTCACTCATCCAATGGGGGTTATGCCATTCTCCAATTCCTGCTTCTAATTTAATAGGAAGATCAAGAATTTTAGCAACTTCAGAAGCGGTTTGTATCGTCCGTAAAAAAGGGGAAGCAAAAATATGACCAATGTTCTCTTTTTTTAGACGGTTTCCTAACTGTTTTGCTTGTACAAAACCATCTTCTGATAAAGGGGGATCATATCGCCTTTCAGCCCTATTAAACCAGTCTGGATTAACAAAATCAAGACGATTTCCATGACGAGCAATCCAAACAGTTTGATAACATGACATAAGCAATTAAAATTAAGAGATAAATCTATATATAGCAGTTCCTATACTTGTGAGGTACAAACTCTTCTAGTTTTAGGAAGCAGGAGTTCTGTAAACGTTGTTTCAACGCTATTGCACAAAAGTTAGAACACTCAATTAAGAATAACATAATTCACTTATTTTAGTAAAGTAATGTTTTCTATCTTTGTATTGAGTTATTTAAAATTCTAAGTCTTCTTCTTTATCGGTTATTTTGGGTCTTCCTGTAACTTTTTGGAAATTAGTTCTAGTTTTCGAGATTTGATTAGATAAATTATTATTCTTTGTTTTATGCTCTATTTCTTGTTCTATTATTGATTGCTTAAGATTGTTATTAGAGAGGTCTATTTTATCCTTTGAATTAGATTCTTGTGTTGACAAATGATTTTTTTTATGTATCAAATCTTCCTGTTCAGTGATAATTTCCCCTTTAAAAAATCTAGCTAGTTGTTCGGCAGCTTGTTGAACTTTATCGTTAGAAACGTTTAAATTATCAAGATTATCTTGAGTGGGTGTAATCGTGGAAATACTGGAAATTTCTTCGGATTCTTCTTGGTCACTCTTACTATTATCTATTTCAGAAATCTCTACAGGTTTATGATTAAGATTCTTATTTTGATCATTATCTAAATTTTTAGCAGTTTTAGGTGGGTTACTCTGGTTAGTTTGAAAAGTAACTGAAGAGGATCTAACAGGAGAATTATGAGATTTTGGCGTTGTTTTAGCAGTTGTTCCAACTTGTAGATTAACCTTAACTTTATGACCTACAACTTCTTGAAAAGCTGATTCAATTTGAGGAAGTTTATCCTGTGCTGCTTTGAGAAGTTTTTGTCCTTTAATTCCTACAGTTGCTACAGTACCTTTATAATTAATTAAAAAGCCATGCTGTTTAATTAATGCTGAAGACAATAAGGGCAGTTTATTTAATACTAACTGCCAAATTTTTTCTAGATCAATATTATCATGATTAATGGAAGTTTCTGGGGGGTTTATAGCAGATTGATTGGTTTTAGATATCTGTTCTATTGTTTCTTTGGGTGAATCTTCAATAACTTTTGACTTGGGTTTTTGTGGGGGTAATGTAGTGGGTTTAGATTCAATATTACTGTTAGTTTGAGTTGGAATAGTAGATGACTGAATGATAACTTCTGGTGTACAAGCATCGGGAAGTAGACCTAATAAAGTAACTTCTAACCATAAACGAGGTTGGGTGGTATTTTTTAACTGGACTTCGCTTTCTTTAAGCTTTTGTTGACCCCTTAAAATTGTTTCAGTTTGCCACTGGTTTGCTTCTGTACATAAATCATCCCAAGTTGTGGAGGTTACTGCTACTAAATCAGACCTGGTAGGGGCAGTTTTAGCAATTAATAAGTTGAGATAAAACCCTGCTAAATTTTGTAACACAACTAAGGGTTCTCTTCCCCGATCCATCAATTTACGGCAAGATTCAATCACAATTTCTGGATTATTGGAGTTGATTGCTTGTAATAAAGATAATAAATCTCTCTCAGGAACTGCCCCGACTAAATCCCAAACTTTTTCTGGAGTAATTGTCCCTGATAATAAACTTAATTGATCTAATAAACTCTCTGCATCCCTTAAGCCACCATTAGCAATTTGTGCTACTAAAGTTAGGGCTTCTGTCTCAATTTCAATGTTTTCTTTTTGTGCAATTTCTGTTAAGTGTTTGACCATCGCTTCTAACGGAATACGACGATAGTCGAACCGTTGACAGCGAGAAATAATAGTCGGTAAAACTCTTTGGGGATCGGTGGTTGCTAGGACAAAAATGACCCGTTCTGGAGGTTCTTCTAAGGTCTTTAATAAAGCATTAAAAGCAGCCACACTCAGCATATGACATTCATCAATGACATACACTTTATAACGACATTGTACCGGAGCAAACTGCGATCGCTCAATAATTTCTCGAATATTATCGACCCCTGTATTACTGGCCGCGTCTATTTCAATCACATCTAAGGCTGATCCCCTGGCGATCGCCCGACACACTTCGCATTGACCACAAGGTGAAGCGGTGGGAACCTCAACCGCCAAACAATTGAGGGATTTTGCTAAAATTCTAGCACTAGAGGTCTTTCCTGTTCCCCTCGGTCCAGTAAATAAATAAGCGGGGGCAATGCGTTGACTAGCAATGGCGTTACTTAAGGTGGTGGCGATCGCTTCTTGTCCCACTAAGTCAGCAAAGGTTTGTGGACGATATTTATGATGGAGGGGTTCATAGGATGACATAGTTTAAGCGACTAACACAGGGATCTTCTATTATGCCTGACACTTATCTTCATGATATATAAAACATATGTATTGTAACTAAATTTGATCTGGTCAACCTTTTTTAGTTGACACTTTGTCGTTGCCATTGGTTATAAATATCGATTGTGGTGCTTTGAGAAGCGTCAATATTGAGTTTCGTTTTCGTTAGATCTGTCTTACCTTGGGTAAAAATCACACTGTCTGAACCTTTCCAAGCCTTTGCCCAAATGGTTCCATTAAAGATAGAATCAGAACTCATACTCACCAATGAGTTAGGGGCAAATAAAAATAGTTTCATCCCCGACCCCCCAAACAGGGTAACATCATCAGGGGTATAAACATACAGTTGTGCATCTTCAGGATTACCACTATTTTCCACTGCATTAGTAGTAGAATCTCCCGAAAGGGTCACTTTTCCATGAGCATAAATAACTAATTTAGAACCATTAGCAATTTCAATACCTCCACCACCACTAATATCAATGTCACCATCAAGATGAAGCACAACAGTTTCGTGTCCTGTTCCCACTTGTAAATTTGACCCATCGGTTAAACTAATGGATTTTCCGCTTCCATTCCCAATATGATAAGTTAACACCCCATCTACTGCGCTTTCTCCAGGTTGGGGAAGCATTATCGTATCGTTATCCACTCCAGCAATGTGATAAACCCCTGAACCGGTGGGTGGGGTTGTCCCTTCTTCGGGTAAAGGGGGAAACGTTTCCCCAGGAGTCTTGATATATTCAGCTTTTGTATATTTAGGGGGAACAGTGGTCATATAATCTTGAACTTTGATAATACGAGCATTATCGGTATCTTCAATACAAGTTGAATCTTTAATATTAGTTCGTAATTGTACAGAACCACTGACATCGGCATTTTGATTCCAACGAATCCATAAACCAGGAACACCCCCCGATGAAGAAGAGCTAGTATTTTCTTCTTTACTAATAGGAATTCTCGCTTCCACACGACTGGTAGCATCCTTTAAAGAGTTTTGAGACTTAAATCGTCCTTCTACGGTTAAAATTCCAGTTCCTCTTTTGTCAGTGATAGGTTGATAAACATAACTGACTAATTTATATTGACCTAAATTGAGTTGATTGTCATCAACATTATGCCAAGTTGAAGCATCAGCTAGATTATGAATTTTATTAACGATTGAGGTGCTTGCTGACTCTGTGGTGGTACTACAAGAGCTTGTTGTAGTGCTATTAATCTCAATATCATTCGCTGTAATATTTGACCACGTTTTTCCACTACTACAAGGTGTTTCACTGCTAGGGTTGGCGCAATAAGTCGCCAGTTGAGGATGTTTGACTAACAACTGTTTATAACGAGTAACCCCCAATTCTGTTACTGAGTTGACATTATTGATTCTGTTTTGGGCTAATGCTTGTTTTTGTTGACCTTGGGTACTAACAATCATCCCAGTTGCTGCCAAGGACATAATCATACCAATTCCTAAAATTAGGGGTAAGGCAAATCCTTGATTATTCGTTTTAGGGATTAACTGATATAGAAGTCTCATAATTTTCTTCGATATTTTATAAATAATTTTTTTTCTTATCTAAGTGTTTATTATGATAAAAATAAAAGTCATTAAAACGCTGTGATTATAATCACATTGGTTGAGTTACTTGAATCCTTATCAAGTTTTATTTTTTAAGTTATACAAAATTAGGAAGATTTACTGAGTTATGATTTTTTTAATAACCCTAATTATACTGAAATTGGAAATTTAGAATTAACTTCTGAACTCCCGAACTCCCGAACTCCTAAAACCAAAAGAGTTTGTACCGTTTGGAGTCGCGCTCATGGCGAAGCCTTACAAGTATGGAAATTGCTATATTAAGATCAATTAATATGTAACGGATCAATATCAATTTTTAAACTAACAGAATTAGGACATAATTTATGCCAATTTTTCATATCAGGAATAATCACCCTAGCATTAGGTAAAAATTTCAATAATATTTGCCAGCGATAACGTTTTGCAACCCTCATAATACTAGCTGGCGCGGGTCCCAATATTTCACAATCTAATCCTATGGTTTCGTGAAAATAATTCCCTAATTTTTGTGCCGTATTTTGTACTTCTATGGCATCTAAGCTACTTAATTTTACTAAAATTAACCGTCCATAAGGCGGAAAATTTAACTCCTCTCGTCGGGGTAATTCTTCATCAATAAAACGATGATAATCATGGTTTTTAACGGCTTGAATCACTGAATTTTCAGGGGAATAAGTTTGTATAATAACTTGTCCAGGTTCCTCTCCTCTTCCTGCCCTTCCTGCTACTTGTGTTAAGGTTTGAAATGCCCTTTCTGCTGCTCGATAATCTGATAGATATAATAACCCATCTGCGGACACAACACCTACTAATGTAACTTGGGCTAAATCTAATCCTTTGGTTAGCATTTGTGTCCCTACCAAAATATCAGCCTCACCCCGTGAAAATTCGTCTAGTAAGCGACGATGAGAACCCTTATTACGGGTAGTATCACTATCAAATCTCTGGTGTATTAATTCAGGAAATTCTTTCTCTAATGCTTGGGTAACTTTTTGGGTTCCACTACCAAAAAATTTGAAATAAGGTGAGTTACATTCAGGACATTTTGAGGGTTGAATTTGACTATGGTTACAATAGTGACACCTTAATAATTCTGTGGCTCCTTCATGAGTGTAATGATAGGATAAAGATACGTCACAGTCAGGACATTCCATTACATAACCGCAACTGCGACAAGATACAAACGTGCTGTGTCCTCGACGATTAACGAATAAGATTCCTTGTTGATTTTTCTCTTTCAAAGTTCTCAATGCTTCTTGCAAAGAACGACTAAAAATAGAGCGATTTCCTTGTTTTAATTCCTCTCTCATATCAACAATTTTTACAGGAGGCAAAGGACGAGATCCGATTCTTTCAGGTAAAGATAAATAATAAGAATTGTTAGAAGAAAATCGAGACTGATTAACAGAAATCCAAGTTTCTAAAGAAGGTGTAGCTGAACCTAAAATCACTGGACAATCTTCTAATTCTCCTCGCCATTTAGCAACAGTTCTTGCATGATAATTTGGGGATATTTGGGTTTGTTTAAAACTAGAATCATGTTCCTCATCTAAAATAATTAAACCTAAATTGGGTAAAGGAGCAAAAATGGCTGATCTTGTCCCTATAATAACTTGAGGTTCTCCAGGTAACATTTGTCGCCATGTATCATATCTTTCACCCTTTGATAAGCTACTATGATAGACATAAACTTTATCACCAAATCTAGCACGAAAGCGATCCGTTAATTGAGGAGTTAATCCAATTTCAGGAACTAAAATTACAGCAGACTTTCCTTGGTCTAAGATAGGAGAGATTGCTTGTAAATAAACTTCTGTTTTTCCTGATCCTGTTACTCCATGTAATAAGATTTCACCATAACCTTGTAAGTTATTAATGACTTCTAATGCTTGTTTTTGCTCTGGACTCAGTTGTTTTGAATTATCCCTAGCATCAGCAAACCCTTGCTCTAATCTTAATACTTCTTGGTCTTCAATCAAGATATAACCATTTTCCTCTAACTTTTGAATTGTTTTTGTGGTTGTTTTCGCTTCTTTAACCAACTCACTTACTAAAATTTGTCCCCCCTTATTTTTTATAAATTGTAGAATTTCTCGATGTCTTTTTGAAATATCTATAGGAAAATAACTGTTTAACAAACTAGCTACTTTTCTAAATTGAGCTTTTGGAGGATCAGGAGGTTGAAAATAACTTTCTATCCAATCTCTCTTACGTAATTCTTTAATTCCTAGTTTTGCTCCTTTCACCTTATTATTTAAAAAATTATAACTATAATCTCCTTCTGTTTGTGTTTTTAATAAATTTAAAATTTTAGCAGCAGCAGGAGGACAAAATGTTTCTGCACCAGGAGGAATATTCTCTATCTTTAATCGTATTCTCTGTTGGGATTTACTTAATAAGTTAGGAGGTAATGCAGCTTGAATAACAGTGATGAAGTCAGTACAATAATAGTTTGCAACTTTTTCTAATAATTTAAAATAATTTTGAGTAAAAAATCCTGATGTAATGACATCATCAATATGCTTTACTTGGTCATCATTGAGATATTCAGGTAAAGAATTTGTATATCTAATGGCAATTCCACCAAGAATTTGTTTTCCAAAAGGTACAGTAACAATATCCCCAGGTTGTACCATTAAATTAGTAGGAATGCTATAGATACATAACTCTTGTCCCCAAGGAGAATTAAGCAAAACTTCGATCCATTGAGGGCAAGAAGGTTCTACCATATAAAAGGATCTTGGTTCGGCCACTAGCAAACTTCCAGAAGACATAGACATACACTTTGCAACGTTCTATAACATCCATCACCCTTAAACTTAACACGGAATTATAATAAAGGTAATGAGGCTTAATATTTGATGATTATAGGGTTAAACTTAATCAGCGATCGCCTCTAGTTTCCATACATTGATAACTCAACAGTACAGTTGATATGATCATAGTAGAAAATCTATTATAAAAGCTGTTTGAGAGAAAAATGAATAATCACCCTGAACAACAATCTAATATTGATGATTTAATCAATCAAATTAAAAATCAACAAAGCAATAAAAAGAAACAATCTATGGACAAGTCTAATCAGCAACTTAACTCAACCGACAACCTACTTCAGCAATTAAAGTCTGAATTCAAACAACCTAATCTAGATCGAAATAAACCAGAAGTTAATGATAATCTACAGCAATTTAAACAACAACTTCAACAGAAACAAAAAGAAAAATCACAAGAACATAATTTAGAGAATAGTCAACCCAAAATTAACGAAAATTTACATCAATTCAAACAGCAACAAAAAGAAAAATCACAAAAACACAATGTTAATCGTAATACAGTAGCACTTAACGAAAATTTACATGAATTTAAACAACAATTTCAACAAAAACAAGAAGAACAAAGAGAAACCATCACCCATCAAAACCAAGAAGAAATACGCTATACTGAACAGAAGAAGCAACAGCAGCAAAAATTATTAACTCGTCAAGCTGAACAATGGTTAAAAAGTTTAGACGAATACTCTGATGAAGGACTATGGTTTGAAGAATTTTCTCATAGTTATCCTTCTCGTTTAGATGCTGCTATGGAATATTTAGCTGTTCTCAATGCTTCTTCTTAGTTAAGCTTCAACTACAATTAGAACTCACTAATTATTATGGCAATTTCACTCAGTAAAGGTCAAAGAATCTCCTTAGAAAAAGCAAGTCCTGGGTTAAAAGCTGCTTTTATTGGATTAGGATGGGATGTCAAAAAAGTCGATACAGGAACAGATTTTGATATCGATTGTTCTATCTTTTTATTAGGAGAAAATGAAAAGTTAGTATCTGATAGCCATCTCATCTTTTATAATAACTTAAAAAGTCCCGATCCTGACCATTCTGTGGAACATATGGGAGATAATTTAACCGGCGCAGGGGAAGGAGATGATGAGGTAGTATTAGTTAACTTTACCAAGATTCCTAATGAAGTTAAAAAATTAGTTTTTGTAGTTACTATTCACGAAGCAGACAAAAGAAGTCAAAACTTTGGTCAAATAGAAAATGCTTTTGTAAGAGTGGTTGATGTGCAAACTAAAAATGAAGTCTTACGCTATGATTTAACTGAAGACTATTCCATAGAAACAGCCTTGATTATTGCAGAAATCTACAACAAAGATGGAGAATGGAGAATGACGGCTGTCGGTTCTGGATATCAAGGGGGATTACAAGCCATTCTTAACCGTTATTCCAATTAAAATTACTACCATAGAATTAGCAAAAAATCAAGGAAAAAATATGGGAATTTCACTCAGTAAAGGTCAACGAATTTCATTAGAAAAAGCAAGTCCTGGGTTAAAAGCGGCCTTTGTTGGATTAGGATGGGATGTCAAAAAAGTCGATACTGGCAACGATTTTGATCTTGACGTTTCTGTCTTTTTATTAGGAGAAAATGAAAAGTTAATTTCTGATAACCATCTTGTCTTTTACAATAACTTAAAAAGTCCCGATCCTCACCATTCTGTAGAACACATGGGAGATAATTTAACTGGAGAAGGAGAAGGAGATGACGAAGTTATTCTAGTTAACTTTACTAAGATTCCTGATGAGATTCAAAAATTAGTCTTTGTTGTCACCATTCATGAAGCAGATAAAAGAAGTCAAAACTTTGGACAAATAGAAAATGCTTTTGTCAGATTAGTCGATGTACAAACCAAAAACGAAGTGTTACGCTACGATTTAACCGAAGAATATTCCGTAGAAACAGCCTTAATTATTTCAGAAATCTACAAAAAAGACGGTGAATGGCGCATGAGTGCTGTAGGTTCGGGTTATCAAGGAGGGTTACAAGCTATCCTCAATCGTTACTATAACTAGGAGAAAATAATGGCTATTAATCTCAAAAAAGGACAACGAATTTCCCTCAAAAAAGAAGCCCCAGGACTCACTAAAGTTATGTGTGGTTTGGGGTGGGATGTTGCGGAGTCAAAAGGACTTTTTGGCTTATTTAAAGGCAATGATTTTGATCTCGATGCTTCCGTTTTATGTTTAACCAATAACGATAAACTAAAGAGTAAATCCGATATTATTTACTTCGGTAACTTAAACCATTCTTCAGGAGCAATTACCCATTTAGGGGATAATTTAACAGGAGAAGGAGAAGGAGACGATGAACAAATCTTAGTAGATTTAACAAAAATGCCCGATGATATTGTTAAATTACTATTTGTTGTTAATATTTATAAAGCTAGACAACGACAACAAAGCTTTGGGCAAGTTAAAAACGCCTTTGTACGCTTAGTTAATTTGGGTAATAATAAAGAAATTGCTCGTTACAGTCTTTTAGGAGAAGAATATGAGGGAAAAACTGGGATGATTTTAGCGGAAGTTTTCCGTGAGGAAGAAGAATGGAAAATGGAAGCAGTGGGAAAAGGTTTGATGGTTAATGGATTACAAGAAATGACAAACGAATACTATTAAATAAAACGATGACTGAAGAAATTTTTGAAAAAAAAGCCTCGTTTTTTGATAGATGGGCCCCTAACTACGACCTCATTTTTACCACCATTTTCTATCAATCCCTACACAAACGATTGTTATCCTATCTAACTTTACCTCACCCTTCCTATGTGTTAGATTTAGGCTGTGGAACCGGTCGCTTATTGAATCGTTTGGCCCGAAATTTTTCTGATTTACAAGGAATCGGAGTAGACTTATCTCCACAAATGTTAAAAGAAGCGCGGGAAAATAATCAACATCATCCCCGTTTAATATACACCCAAGGGAATGCAGAGTGTCTTCCCTTTGCTGCCAATCAATTTGATGCAGTATTTAATACCATTAGTTTTCTACATTATCCCAACCCGCAACAAGTTTTTAGAGAAGTTAGTCGTGTTTTAAAACCTCAAGGACAATTTTATTTAGTAGATTATATTCAACTTTACTCTCTAAATTCTATTCCCTTTTCTCCTGGGGGTATTAACTTTTATTCTCCCCAACAACGAGAAGCATTTGCAAACAATGCGGGGTTAATAACCCAAGGTCATTATTATTTATTAGGACGAGTTGTATTGAGTATTTTTGTTAAACACTTAAGTTAACTGGGATCTTGCGCCTTATTCTCACTGCTGATACTAGATCCGCTTTAGATAGTATAGTATCAAGCCTCGGAGCAGGGAGCAGGGAGTAGAGAGCAGGGGGAGCAGGGGGAGCAGAGGGAGCGCCGGAGAGAAAAATATTGATATTCTTTCTAGTCTACTGACATCTTGCATCAAAACAAATAAACTTAATAACCATAAAAAAGCAATTAATTGTTAATAAGTTAGCATCAAAATGAAACACTATTGCCTATTCCCTGTTCCCTTTCACCACTAGCAAATTTTATCGAAGGTGCAAGATATGAGTCTACCCATCCTTCCCACACTTCCCACACTCCCCACCCTCCCCACACCTCCAAGACTCCCCACACTCAACTAACTAAAATTTTGATACACCCAATTGAAAACCGCTATAAACCGAGTCATATTGGAACATCTTGTCCCTATCAGTCCATTTTTTTCTATCTTTTGACACTTCTTTCTACATATTAAAGATAAGTTTCTATGTAAATGCCTAAAATTAATTCAAAAATTCCACTTTTTCTAGGACTGACATCTAAAAAAAAATTCAGTAACGTATGAACAGACAGCCCAAAAACGGGCAAAACTGAAATAAAACAAACTTCGTGTGGAGTGTTCTTATCATGAAAAACGTACTCATTGCTTTATTAAGCTTAACCACTGTTGGTGTCTTAACTGGTTCTGCTGTTGCCAATGAAACAGAGGTATCAGGGGATAAAGTTATCATTCAAAACTCCTATCAAGGCAGTTACCAAAATGGTACTAACAACCAAAACGTTCAACGAAGTACGCAAGTTCATCGTGAGGTTAATGGCAAAAAAACGCCACAAGGTGGTAGTTATGGTGCTGTCCAAACCGTTGATCAATACCAAGAACAAATGGGAGAAATGAATAGTTCCCGACAAACCACCATTCAACGCACTGAAATGAGAAATCGTAGAGGACCTCGTCGCTAGGTTATGTTCCTTGTCTTCAACTGTGCTTAACACTGAAAAAGACAGGGTAAACGATGATTAACTAACTTTTATTATCATCATTTTCGCCTGTCTATTCTTCATTTTTTTACTTATTCCCAGTGTAACACAGTCCAGTTCTCAACTTTTTATGTTGTATCACTTTTACCATTAGGAGGGCAAACCATGTACGGGAAAGCCTTCATGCTTTTACTAGCCATTGCCATGAATGTTTCAGTCTCTATGAGGTCTGATGCAGGGGAAGTACAAGTTCAAACCGGCAGAATGAATATTGAACATCGCCGTCGTGGTAACACGAATATTGATACAGAAAATATTCAACTTTCTGTTCCTAATAATCGTTCCCGTTTACAGAATTATTTCCCTTATGATTCCTCAGAGCAATCTACTTTTTATGGGTGTCGTAATGGTCATGTAGTCCATCAGTCTAATCAACAAATTAATTACTCTAATGGAACTAGCAGCCATAGTTCTAACTCCCATCATCAATGTCGCTAAATTAATTAATTGGTGACTTGTTTTATGAATCAAATGCTAAACAGTTCAGCATTTGATTCATCCTACCTATCATTTAATTCAGAGGAGTGTTGTCGAATGAAATTAATTATATCAGTTAGTAATTTTTTCCTCTTTTTTTTAATACTTGAGTCCTATTTCGTTACAACAGTAAAGGCTCAATGTGTACAAGGAGATGTTTCAGTCCAATACAGCATTAGTGGGTCTAAAAAACCAGCACAAAGAACTAATGATGTCACCATGGAAAGTGACCCTAACTGTCGAGGAAATAGCAGTGTAACTACAGGGGTTCAAGAACATATTGGTCCGAATAGTCCTGAACAAAATCGTCGCGTTCACCAAGTTCAACAGGGTAGTAATAAATATCCCCAAATTCCCAACGGGACTACAGTGCAAATTCGCTCTAATGTACAAGTTGATGTGGACAACCCTAGCGATCGCTTTCCCCATCATCCCCAAAAGTAAAGGTATTTTTTGAGGTATAGATATGTCTTTAAAACCTTTGGCTTTAGCTAGTTTGCTCACTATTATTTTGTCCAGCATGGTTCCAAGTTTTCCTCAAGAAATTGATGCGATCGCTCAGATACAAACCTCGATTCAAAGTAGTTCTATTAACTTGAATGCTAGGGAACTGAATCAACCACTTTGGTTAAACATTAACGCTTTAGATGGAGCTAATTTGCAAGGACAAGTTAGATTAAATGGACAAGTCATTAAAACCTTAGAAGGAAGTAATAATCAGGTTAATTTGTCTAACTATTTAAGTCGAGGAAATTATCAAATTACGGTTAAAGGTAACTATTATCCTTCTCAGAGTTCAATTGTCATTGAATTGAAAGGACAAGAAACTCAAGTGACGCAACAAACCAGTGGCAATGGACTACTCAATCAACAACTGAATATGGAGGTTAGATAAGTCTTATGAGACGAAAAATGAGTGGAATTGGATGGATTAGTATTAGTTTATTAAGCTTGATTTCTATTCCTACTGTAGCACAAACTACTACCACTCAAACAGGTAGTATAGAGGCTAATGTTGAAGGAAATAATAATCAACTTTACCAAACCATTCACCAAACCATTATTAATCATCCAGGTAAAGGGTCTATTCAACGCAATCAAAGAAATTATCAAAAAAGACCAGAAAAAAGTTCTCGTTCTTCTTCTCATCGCCATTCGGAGAACATAGAACATCCTCGTCGTAATCATCATTAATTACTTTGAACTTTATTTCTATTTTCGCTGAAGTTTAGAAAATTGCTGCTAAACTTCAGTATTTGTTATATGGCAGTTCCCATACTTGTGAGGTACAAACTCTTCTAGTTTTAGGAGTTAGGAGTTCGGGAGTTCAGGAGTTTGGGAGTTCAGGAGTTGAATATTAGGTGTACCTCATGAGTCCAGGAAATGTTATAGAATAACGATGCTAAATTATCTCTGAAATTCCACTCTCCTGTCTCGGAGTCTCCTGACTCCCCACTAAATTCTAAATTCCTTAAACCGAACTGAGGTTAAGATAAGATAGTATCAGAGACTGTTCCTAAAGAAATAATAACAACGAATTTTGTAGGGTGGGCAAGGTTTCCAAGGATGAAGTTAGTTTAGATAAGTCTTTAACTTGCCCACCCTACCGTCTTA